>RWZE01000021.1_pt1 | contig 67690 bp, 103 predicted proteins | sample 2187721 | NCBI WGS metagenome assembly RWZE01 (sample SAMN10531867, study PRJNA481165) | viral metagenome | isolation source: viral particles purified by filtration and ultracentrifugation from about... | host: Nasonia giraulti 16.2 | place: USA:Tennessee | collected 2011-04-01
GTGGGCTTTTTTAGCCCGTTGTTTGACGTGTTAAAAGCAGCACGTGAATACATTTCATCGTTTGTTAAAGAGAGCGAGGATATTGTTTATTTAGGTAAGGCTTTTGCTGAATCTGTTAGCTATGCAAATGATACTGTAAATGAGTTTATCGAAGGTCTAATTATACCGCTTATGCCAGTCGCCCAAGAGTACGTCACTTTGTTTTTTGAACACACTAGCAACCTTATCGAAAGAGGGAAGAATTTATATGAAACCCTTTCGGGAGCCGTAAGAGGTTTAATAGACAATGTAATCATCCCACTTTTCCCAAGTGCACAGGAAGCAATAGAAACAACATTTAATACCGTATCTCCTCTCATTGAAACCGCAGGTTCTCTATTCAATATGGTATCAGATGCTGCCGCATTTTTAGTCAACGAGGTTATTGTGCCCTTATTACCCTTAGCTTCGATGGCAGTAGAACAAGCCTGGAATAGCATGAAACCTATTTTATCTGCATTACAATGGGGATTTGAATCTGTGGCAAACATGGTACAACATGTAATCGATAAATTAGCAGTAGCAGGAGAAGCACTGAAAAACTTTGGGGTAGGTAACAAGATTGGCGGAGTAGTTTCTGCTGTAACAGGATTCTTAGGTTATAGCAGTGGTTTAGGGCGCGTGCCTTACGATGACATGCCTGCACTCTTACACAAAGACGAAGCTATTATACCTGCTGATGAAGCAGATGCCTTGCGACAAGCAGGTGTATTAAAGGGAGACGGACGCTACCCAGAGATTGACTTAGGTGGAGATGGAGACGACGGCGGAAGCGGCGGTGATGTTCCTATCCTCACGACTGAATCGAATAGTAGAAGCGTTACGGTTAATGCTCCAGTAACTGTGGTTGTACAGGGAGGAAATACAGACGAAGAAACGGCAACCAACTTAAAGGATGCATTAGACGAATTTTTTGACGACTTGAACGTGGTATTGGGGGGATAACATGACAACGCTAGATTTCATCGGTAAATCATTCTTGAATGGGCATGGAATTGTTGTGACGAGTGAAGATTCGAGTTTAGATGTCACTATCCCTCAACACCGCATTGAAAAGGGTATAAAAATTGCTGATCACGTTGAGCGAGAGCCGATTGTCGTTAAAATTAGCGGCGTTCTTACCCGTCCTACACCAGCGCATTTAGAAGGCGTCGTAGAGGCGTTTTACAGATGGGAAGAAATAGGAAGGCTTAACACATATGAAGGACGTCGCATCTATAAAAACATGCTTATGCATGGACTGCGAATCAATGCTACTCCCAAAATGCTTAACGGCTATGAAATCAGCTTTACCCTAGAAGAGATGGATGTGGCAGATCAGTCGTATATTCCCCCACAAGCGAAGTCCTTGTCAGCAAGCGGTCAACAGCAAACTAAAAACCAGAAAACTGGAGCTATATATCACACAGTCAAAAAAGGAGACACATACTGGGGATTATCTAAAAAGTATGGAGCAAGTATTAATCAGCTTCGCACATGGAATAGCTATCCCGACACAAAGATTCCTGTCGGCGCAAAGTTGAGGGTGAAATGATATGAATAAGGAGTACATTGAAATTATAAAGGAGTTAATCCCTTACGAATTTGAGATCGAACTTGGTGTTGAACTATTCACTATAGAGATACAATATAACCATCTGTACGATTTTTTTACGATTGATTTGTATAAGGACGATGAAGCGCTCGTACTAGGTGAAAAGCTAATTTACGGACAACCGCTATTTACAGAGGTTTATGACGACCGCTTCCCTGGACCGACCATAATTCCAATTGATGAATCCGGAAAAGAAACTCGTGTAAGTTGGGATAATCTAAATAAAACGGTATTTTTGGTGGTGGATAACAGTGAGTAAGCTATTTGGTCGTGTAGTAGAAATTGTATCGGGACCGGTTAAAATTAAAAGTGATCAGCTGGACATTGAATTCGAAGTACCGTTTGATGATGATTTAACCCCTAACTTATCAGAGGTTAGGGTTTTTAATTTGTCAAAAACTACAATAGCGCAACTAAAGGCCGGACAACAAATAACGGTTAATGGTGGTTATAAGTCGGACAACGGCTTGCTATTAAAAGGTCGAATATCAAGTGCCCGAAGCAAGTGGCAAGGCGCCGATAGGTTAACGACGATTAAGGTTATTGACTCAGTGCCTTACAACGCTAAAAAAACCATGCAAAAAACATGGAAAAGTAGTATTAAGGCGGACGCTCTGTTAAAAGCGATGGCAAAGCATATCGGAATGAATATTGCAGTATTAAAATTAGCTAAAAATATTACGTATAAAAAGGGTTACTCGGTTGACGGGGATGTAGTTAAAGAAATGCAAAAAATCGCAAAGGATTGTGGTGTTTCTTGTTATATATCGCGCGGAAATGTATATATTCGTTCTTTGCGGGAAGGGGATAACCACAACTTTAAGTTGAACAAGAAAACTGGCTTAGTCGGAAGTCCTGAGTATTTTGAAGAAGAAAAGGATGGAAAAGTGACGATGAGGGGATATAAATTTAAGTCACTGTTACAGCACCGTATGAATACTGCCTCGATCATACATTTAGAAGCGGATGGAATCAATGCTAAATTGCGTGTTCGAAAGGGCAAGCATACCGCGAAAGTGTATGCGAACGATTATTACACAGAAGTGGAGGCGGTCTTGTGAGCGCTGCGGATTTTTTCGTAAGGCTAGAAGAGAGTCTGCTCGGTAGCATTAATACAGCAATGCCAGCAGAAGTGCTAGGTTACGATGAGGACGCCCGAACAGCAAAAATTAAACCATTGATCCGTGTTCAAGTCGGCGAGAATGAATTTAGGGAGCGGGAGGTATTGGAAAATGTACCCGTGCTCAAAAATCGATATAAAGTTGACGGTGGTTCACCACGAGATTACGTTCCAGTATTGCAAGCGGGTGACATAGTGCAAGTAGTCTTTAACCAATCAGCGATTGATCAAGCGCAGGATGGGGAGGTTGTCAATCCGTCCGGCAGGCGGTTTAGCGTGACTGATGCGGTGATAGTGGGGGTGTTCTAATGATAACTATCGCAATGCAAGATCGTGATCTCTTGTTTGAAAATGGTGATTTTAAATTAACTGAAAATGAGTTTGAGGTCTCTCAGTGCGTTGAAATTGATTTAGGTATAAATCAAGGTGACTGGTTCTTAAATCTGTTAAAGGGAACAGACCACTCTTTAATTTTGGAAAAATCGTCTGACGCAATGGCACGCGCGGAAGTCTATCGCGTGCTCGGTAATGAAGATCGGATAGATACTATTAACAACGTCGAGGTGGTGAGTGATCGCAAAAGGCGTGTGCGAAGCATTTACTTTGATGTGACGCTAGTCGATGGCACGGAGCTGGAGAAAGAGGTGGTACTCGATGTTGGATCGTAATGGATTCAAACGAAAGACATACAACGACCTAATAAACGATATGGAGGATAAAGCGAAAGAACTGTTCGGGGCTGACGCAAACACCTCAGAACGCTCTGTACTTGGAATTATACTACGCATTATGGCGTGGTTTTTTTCTTTGGCTTGGATGGCGATAGAGGCAGTTTATCACTCTGGATATCGTAAATCGGCTGAGGGGAAAAACCTAGATAAGTTACTGCCCTATGCAGGTATTACTCGAATACTTGCCGATTATGCGATGGGGGAGGTTGTACTTACAGGAACACCTAACTATACGCAAGAAGCAGGCTTTATTGTCGGAACTCAAAGCGACATAAATTTTGAAACGATTGAAGATGTTACGCTTGATGAAAGTGGCATCGGTACAGTCCAAGTCGTTGCCACAGAGATTGGCTCACGCGGCAATGTTGGAGCTAATGCGATCACTGTCATAGTTGAGCCGAACGCTGATATTGAATTGGTAAATAACATCGAACCAACAACAGGTGGTAGAGAAAACGAAACAGACCAAGAGGCAAGAGAGCGTGCTGACATAACTACTGAGGGTATGGGTAGCGGAACGGTTGCATCTATTAATACCGAATTGCTGAAGATCGATACAGTGCGCGCCGCACACGTTAACGAGAACGACACTTTGACAACAAACAGTTACGGAACGCCAGGTAAAGCTTTGCAAGCATTTGTGTTAGGCGGTAGCGACGAGGAAGTAGCTCAAGCGATACTCTATAAAAAGGCTGGGGGAATACAGGCATACGGAACAACTGTAGTACGGATGAGTGACGTTAGCGGACATGAACAAGCGATTGGTTTTACGAGGGCAGAGGAAATAAATGTTTACGCAAAGATTAACGTGAGTACAGACAACACTTTTGAAGCAGAAGGGGAAAGGGAGATTAAAAACACATTGGTGCGATACATTGGTGGGGAGCGTACAGACGGCGCATTAGATCGTGGGTTAAACATGGGACAAAGTGTCATCTATGCTAAGGCTCTCGCTCATGTGATTAACGTTACGGGAGTGACTGACGCTGAATTAGAGCTAAGCATCGACGGTACCTCTTACTCTCACAACAATATAGATGTCGATGTGTTTGAGGTTGCTCAGATCCACGCTGATGATATTGAGGTGACGATCAATGTTTAATCTAAAAAATATGTTGAGCAAGTTACCGCACTATTTTAAGCGCGACGGAAATATAGCAAAGTTATTTAGCGTATTTAGCGATCAATTTAAAGAACTAAAACAAACAATTGATACAGTAGAGGAATGGCGAGACATTGATAAAGCACAAGGTACGACGCTTGATGCAATTGGGGAGAACGTGATCCAGCCACGCGGACAAGCGACAGACTCAGTTTACCGCATTTTACTCAAGTCTAAAATTGCTCGTAATCTATCAGACGGAACAATCAATACTATTATCCGTGTTTTGGCGACGGCACTATCTGTATCTCCAACCGAGATAAAACTAGAAGAAAAGTGGAATGATGTCAATGATTCCGAACCTGCCGCCTTAAAAGTTATCGAGTTACCAATTGCGCGATTAAATGAAGCTGGTCTTGATCCGTATAATTTTGCTCGTATCGTAAAACGTACAGTAGCTGGCGGTGTATCGGTTAGCGCCATTGAATTGACGGGTACATTTGAGTTTGGGACGACAGCTATGGAAGCAGATAATGATAAAGGTTTCGCGGATATAGATGGAACGATAGGCGGTTACTTCGGGATGATCTACACACCGTCCAATGACATTGAGTTACCGATTTAGGAGGGAGATAAATGAGTTTCGAGAAACTGTTGCCGGAATGGAAAGCGCAAGGGACGGAACCACCGCAGGAATTAAAAGAAGGTGGTTGGAAAGCTGGAATAAAACCTCCTGCCGACCACTTTAACTGGTTACAAAATTTGACTTATGAAGCATTAAAAGAGTTACAAGAAAAAAGCGAGACCACTACAGGATCCAAAGATAAAGCTGATACCGCCGAGCGAAACGCCAAGAACTACACCGACACCGCCATCGAAGAAGCAATCGAGGGTATTGACGTAGAAGTCCCCGTCACCTCAGTCAACGGTCAAACTGGCGATGTTAATCTGACGGCGGAGGATGTGGGGGCGGAGACACCGCAGGGAGCGCAGCAGAAGGTCGACACTCTCGCTGGAGAAGGTAACACGAAAACCGTTAAGGAAATCGACGACTCTCTCGCCACACTCTCAGCAGAAACCGCAAACGAATTCCTGCGCCAAGCATCGAGCATCAGCCGTCTCACACGACATAACACCGCACAAGACCGAGAGATAGCCTATCTCAAGCTTAAACAGGAAGCGGCTGACCGAGTGGATGGTGGCAGAGTATTCGCCGAAGACATGAACGGCAACCGCATTGGCATGTCGTTGGACGAGGTTAATAGCCATAATATAGCGATTCGGGATGGGAAGTTAGTATTAGCCAAAGTAGAAGTAATCGAGCATGATGTGCTGGATGCTACGGTGACCAACGAAGCATACGATACGGCGGGTAACGGCGGGCGGAAGTTGGTACGGTTGGAAAATGGTTGGCTGGTTGCTGCGGTAAAAAACATAGGAGTAAGTTCTCCCAACAGACAAGATACAAGAATCTATGTTTCAAAAAATAACGGAGATAGGTGGAATTATGTAGCTGGATGGGGCTTTGATGATATAGATACAAATCGTAAAATAGATCCTTCTATAGTGGCTACAGGAAATAAAGTACATTTAATATTCTCTAATACAGGGGCCATATCTTATCAATGCAGGGACTTTGACAGCGATTCATGGCTAAATTCCTCGCTAACAATAGATAGTGGACAACAATCGGGGTCAGTTGGATCAACTACTCTCACTACTAATAGGGATGGCACTGAACTACACGCCGCATGGACATCGAAAAACAATGCGTTTCCAAACTCCTTCAACATCCGCTATGCAAAAGGTGTCATAAATGCTGACGGTAGCGTGACGTGGGGTGCGGTGGAGCAGGTGACCTCCGAAAATACCAACGGAATTAACTACACCAACCCAACCATAGTTATAAGCGGCTCTAACCAACCCATTATTATCTCCGAATTTGCGGCTAGTACAATAGAACGGATAATTTACGGTTGGGTATTTAACGGGACTTCGTGGTTACAAAAAGTTATATATAGCGGGGGAACTCACGCCCAATCCTCCCCATCCGCAATATTCGTACCGAGTGAAATTAACGGACTACCGCAAGGGCGTATATGGGTGGCGTGGCAAGGTAGGGACGGCGAAGATTCAGACTTTAATATTAGAGTTAGCTATTCAGATAATGGCGGTGCGACATGGAGTTCGATGCAAAAGTTGACAAGCGGAAGTCCTCATTTACATCCGACTATTACGGCTAATAAAAGAAATAAGATTTCTATAATATTTTTAAGTAACCCTTCGAGTCTTGTCTACAACATTCAGCGGTTAGATAACGTAGACGGGGTGTGGGCACCTAAATCATTAGTTACAACAACGTCGATAAAAAGCACTTCCTATCCCTCAACTTTATTTGATTTAAATATTGATTATGACTTACCTTTATTTGTGTGTAGAGCTGACACGAAAGTAGCTTTCTACGGCACCTGGACGGAAACAACAGAAACGCCCGAACTCACCGCCACCGCAGTCTACGACTTGCCTTCGACAGATTACGTGGGAGCGTTCATTAAAAAACTAGGCGCAGTCAATATTGAGGCCTACATCAACGACCAGCTCATGGACGACGAGGGAGTAGAAAACGACGAGTATATGTTTACCAAGGCGCTAGACTCAGAAGTGCCCGTTAAACTTCGGCTAGAGTTGTCTAGGGATAGCATTAGCGGTGGTGAGGGCGATTGTGTCACGAGGATATTAGGAGGGATAGCGTGAGGAAATTAAAAGTCCCGACGAAAGAACAGCGAAAAATAACCGAACTGGAAAACGAGGACTTGAACCTTTACGAAGCGGTTGCTGTTGTCTACGAAGAACATTTAACCGCTCAACTGGACAATTACGAAGCAATTGCGGAAGTCTACGAAACCATCATGGCGATGTTAGGAGGTGTGGAATAATGCAGACTGAACGCATGATTGAAGTGTATAAGACGCTGGTATTAGCGGGCAGGAGGTCGCTTGACGAAGGAGAAGAAGTTCCCGCAGTACCGTTAAACATTCGGGACCAAGTAAGAGAAGCGATAGAAAATGAATAGATTACGAAGATGGCGGCAGCGGATCACGTTGGCGTTTTTATTAATTTTAAAAGGAGATGATCGTATGTTAGTAACGGTATATGTAACGTTAATTATCGGTGGTAGACGTACTTTTGAAGAGGTACCGAACAATTTAAAGCAAGGGGTAGAGGCTGAGCTTAAAGCGCTTGGTTTGGATAAAGAGGGTAAGCCAATAGCTGTACAGTAAGCACCGCTCGATGAGCAGGTGTATTTTTTATGATTATATGCAGGGGCATATGGATAGAGTTATAATAAAGAATATAGTGGAGGGCGATGATATTAAAGATGAATAAAGAGGAAGTGAAACACAAGTTAGATATTGGCGAATCAGTCCCTTTTGATGACTACTTCTTTAATCAGCCGATAAAAATTTATAAGTATAGTAGGGAAGAGTTTTATTTTACTTATGATTTCGGAAACGGAGAAGAAAGGTTTTGTTCGTGGGAGTGGATTGTCTCTAAAGTAGATTGACTTTATATTACCACCTTTTTACAATGATGGCGGAGGTGGTAATAGGTGGAACAATTTTATGATTGGTTCATTGAAACTGAAGTCAATACGAAAAGAGGGATACTCGAAGATAGGAAACGCATGATGTCGTGGGGCGTTGATAATCGGTTGCCTTCTTTTTTTCAAGAGAAAACCCATGAATTAAAGATAATGGTATTAATGGGATTTGATAATTTTGTATATAAGTCCTTCATCATCTACATGGAAGAAATAATGGTTCATATGCTCATAGCAAATGAACTAACGAATGAAAATGATTACATTCCTTTGCTGGAAAAATACAGCAGTCTTTTTGGCCATCAAATGTTAAGTAAACTCAAAGATTCTGATCTTATCCATGAAGACGATCATAAATTTTGCCAAAGGTATTTCAATGATCATAAGCGTGGCGGAGAAAGAATTAGGAATATTGAAATTCACAATTTATACGCTGAAAAGATTGCTAAATTTGAACTAAGACCTGAAGTTTCCGAGGACATGGACGATTTCGGTAGAACGTGGTTGGAACAACAAATTAAATCTAAGCCAAGTTTTATTCACATAGGGGCAAGGGATATGGTAAGTAGGAATATAGTTAATGAAATGGCCGGACTACACGATCTACTAAATAGAAACGTAGATTTGTTATCGAAGTTTAATGGGTGACATCGAAACGGCATTGGTGGAAGTATGAAAAAATTTAGTTGATAGAGTCCTTCAGGGCTCTTTTATTTTCCGTATAGAAAGAGAGGGGTCAGGAATTGGAGGAGGTTGAAGTGGACGTATGGAGGGACAAGGTACAGCAGGATATTAACGATCTAAAAAGCGGATACAACCGACTAGACACGAATCAATCGAAGATAAAAGACGACATTCGTGATCTGCAAATGTCCGATAAGCTCCAAGATCAAGAAATTAGCACGTTAAAGGCGACACTTACTGAAATTCGCGAGGACACGCAGTGGATTAGGCGCAAGATTACTGGGGCAATCATCACAGCTACTATTACAGCGGTTGTGGCAGGGATTATAGGTATTGCCATCGCAAATATATTTTAGGGGGAATTTGAATTGGAAAAAGACAAACTAAAACAGTATATCGCATTTATCGGGGGTGCTCTTGGGGGCATCCTTTTGTTTTTGCAGTCATTAGGGGTTGAGTTAGTACACTTTAATCATCAGACGATCAATGCATTTGTAGAGATGCTATTGTCGTTTGTGCCGTTAATTCTAGTTGGTTACGGTGTGTGGAAGAATCAGTATATTGTCACCGATAAAGCGAAAGAGCAGGAGAAAGAATTGAAGTTTCGGGGGTTGAAGTAATGAGCGTAACCACTACATGTAGGGATGTATCGGAACTACTACCAGCTGCACAACAAGCCTGTAAGCTACTGTTTCAGGAATGTTTTAAAGTGGGCATCACCGATATTTTCATTTCAGAGACTTATCGGAGCCAAGAACGCCAAGATTATCTTTATGCGCAAGGTAGGACTCGCCCAGGTGCTAAAGTAACGTGGACGTTAAATAGTAACCACAAGTCGAGAAGGGCATGGGATATAGCTGTAGCGCCACCTAAAGGTTTATATGATGTAGCTACTTTAAACAAGGTCGGTGCTATTGCTCGTAAGCTTGGCATCACATGGGGCGGTGACTGGAAAGATACTGTTGATCGTCCACATTTCGAGGTGACGGCTAATTGGAAGATGCCAGCTGGTTACAAGTTGGTAGGTCAGGTCATTATTCCAACGAGTAGCAAGGATAGAGTACAACTAATAGGGGGAGGAACTAGCGTGAGCAATTCGAACGAGCCTAGCGCATGGGCGAAAGATACCTGGAAAGAAGCGACAGAGAACGGCTATTTTGACGGTACACGTCCGCAGGATAACATTACCCGCGAGGAAGTGGCGGCTGTTGTTAATCGGTTGAGGAAGAACATCTTAGACTTAATTAAGAAGCAAAATGCTAAAATTGAGGAATTAGAAGATAGAATTAAAGAGTTAGAGAAGTAAATAAAAATAAGCCCCTGCTCGTGTGAGTGGGGGCTAGTCTTTATCTCTCATATACTCGTCAACCACATTCCAAACATCTTTAATTTTGCGTACTTTTAGATGTTTGACTATCGTGGGGAAGCTTGGTAAATCCTTGTCATTTTCTATCTCTTTTTTAGTCATGCGCCCATTTACTTTTAATGCGTTCGCCAAAGTATCTAACACTTTTTCTTTCGTATATCCAAGGCGCAAACAACCGCACGATTTGGTCATCCCGTATCTTAAATTGTGACTTAAAACTGTATGTTCGTTTCCGCAGTCACATTTACAAAGCCAGTACACCCCTTGTTTCTTGGACTTTCCCTCGACTGGTTTAATAGCAACAAGATTTCCAAACCGCTTGCCGGCTATATCCACGATGGTTTTTTCTCTCCGTCTCTCTATCCCCAAACAGCCACAAGACTGAGAGTAGCCATGCCTTAACGCTCCTCCATTAACGATTATCTCTTCACCGCAGTCGCAAACACATTCCCAATGTGGATCTTTTTTATCGACCTGAGCACGCTTAATAACTTTCAGGCGATTAAACCGTTTGCCGGTTAGGTCGATTAATACACCGCTTTTATTTTTTGTTTTTAAATATGGCTTATGATACTTTTCCTCCGCTGCTTTTCTTGCTGCTATTGCATCCGCTTTACTTTCAAAATAACCTAGTGTGATTTGCTTACCTTTTACGCCAATATACGCCTTCCATTTTTGGCGAGAGTCCATCCAAGACACGCCTTTATGTCCGCTTTTATTACCCTTGTGGAGTTTAGCTTTTAATGCGCTTTTGCGAGTGCCATCCACAGCATCCTGTTTAATATGCTCGATCAATCCCTTGTCTCGTTTTTCATCTCGTTTACATCCACAACTTTTATAGTGACCGTGCTCCAACGCATAGCCTGCTATCTCTTTTTCTGTTCCGCAAGAGCACCGACACAACCATACGGGAGTACGAGAGTTGGGGTCATTGTGGCTGTACCCCAACACCTCTAACTCACCGTATGTGTTACCGGTTAAGTCTTTACGCTTTGTCATCGCTGAATGTCTCCTCGTAAAGTTTTTCGAAAGCTGATGCTGTCCCTATTTGCATTTTCTCAATGTCAGATTCGCCACTTCTAAATTTGTGAATCGGATTAGCCGAAGCATAACCCACTTCTTTTGCGATGCGGTATGATGTTAATTCACTATCTAATACCGCTTTTATCTTCTTGATGAGTTTCATGGTATGCATGTCATTATCCTTTTTTACCATTCTTCTATTTCATCTTTCCACATTTCTACTTCGGATCCTTCGAAAATTTTCCCAAGACTGTCAAGCTCAATTCCCTCTTCAGGATTATTTTCTAACCACTCATCGATGATGTGCGTAACATCCAATGCGTACTCTTGCTCACTGTCTATTTTTTCTACTGTCTCATCTTGTTCTTCGGTTAATTCGTCATTGTCATACATTTCTTCTATTTTGTTTAATGCTGCCATTCTGTGGCTTCCAGTAATTAGTCCGAGAGAGTTGTGATAAAGGATCGGAGCACCCTTCCACCCTTCTTTAAGCATATTCTCGATCAATTCGTCTACTTTCTTCTCATCCACTTCGTTAATTCCTTCAAATCCTAATTCATTAAACATTTTCATCGCTCCTTTGTTTGTTTTGTTAATTATAATATACCATAGTATATTAGTATACGCAAGTATATTAATTAAGTTATTTTAAATTTCTTTCCGACAAAAAACTTGCTGCTTAGCAAGACATCTTATTTGTTTTAATGGGGAAGTATAATCCAGAGGTGATTGCATGAAGATAATCAAACCCTTTGAACCTGTACGTAAAGACGAAATACCATCCGGTGATTGGATAACTCAAATAAAATGGGATGGCGTGAGAATTTTAATTTATTATGATGGTAGTGAAATTCGGTTGTTCAATCGAAAAAAGAATGAACGCACGAAAAACTATCCTGAACTATTAGATATTAAATCTTATTGTAAAGCTGATTCAGTTATCTTAGATGGAGAAATAATTGCACTCGGCAGCGATGGCAAACCTTCTTTTCACGACGTTATGCGTCGAGATGGGATTCGGAAGTTTGAGAAAGTAGAGTACATGAAAAGTGTTGTTCCTATTACATACATGATTTTTGATGTTATATATTTTGATGGCGAATGGATTAATAAGCGACCATTAATAGAAAGGTTAGATATTTTATCAAATATAATTGAACCGAACAACCATGTACAAGTGGTTTCACCTCACGAGGACCCTGAGTCTCTTTTTGAGGTAATAGTGCAGCAAGGCATGGAAGGAATCGTGATGAAGAAGCCAGCTGGTGAATATACAATCGGAGGGAAAAATGATGCATGGATTAAGGTTAAAAATTATCGTGATCTTATCGCAGTAATTGGGGGATTTACATTGTCAGGTGGTATTATAAACTCCATTCTTTTGGGTTTATATGATAGTGAGGGAAAGCTCCATTATATAGGTCATACCGGAACAGGAAAGCTTAGTAATGAAGATTGGAGACAACTTACCAAAGCGCTTATACCTACAACAATTGAGGAGCGTCCCTTTATAAACAAGCCAGATCGAGAAAGAAATGCTAATTGGGTTGAGCCGAGATTAACAGTAAAGATTATGTATGCTGAATGGACAGCGGGTCATTCTTTACGGCAGCCATCCATTCAAGCGTTTGTAGATGCATCACCAGAACAATGTGTATTTGAGGATGATATGTTGAGAGGGTGGGTAAGGTGACATCACCCCACTCTTTCAACGCTTTTTAGGCAGTCAATATATATGTACTCAATCTCATCATCATCTACGCGCGCTTTTATCCACTGTTCCTGATAATCTACACCATCAACCACACCAACTACTTCCTTAAGGTAACCATCCTCCCAATACACAATTCTAACATCTAACTCGTGCTTAAGTGCATCCATGACCACTATTCCGATCTCCTGTAATTCCTGGTCATCCAGCATGGGCTTCTTAACCTTTTTCAGTTCTTTTTTTCTGTCTCTCAGCGCTTGTACGTGTTCAGGCAGCATCATACGCATGGACTCCCAACGCATATTGTAACCTGGTGTAAGTTTGTTAATTTTCATTGTCCCATTCTCCTTTGGTGTTAGCGATAACCGTATTAATTGTTGTTGTTAACACATAGACAGTTTCTAGTTGGCTTAATTCGTATTTTTTAGCAATCTCCATCATCGAGCTTTCAGCATCCTTCATCACAGTAAGTAAATTTACGTCTTTCATAGCTCAACGCCTCCCAATATTTACATGCGAATAAATGTTCTGTTTACCTTGAATATAGAATACACGTTCGCGTATAATGGAGTCAACTGGAATAAAAAAGAAAGTGGGGGCAGCCATGATCGGTGTATTAAAAAGAGCGATGGAGAGTAAGAAGAAGGTACAGATTATGTATTTAGATCGGAAAGGTAAGCTGTCGCAAAGATATGTCACTGTTGTTAGCATTAATCAGACACACGTTATTTGTTATTGTCACTTACGTAACAAGCGCCGCATGTTTAATTTGGAGAATATATTAGTTGCATCACCTATGTGTAAACGGGAGGTTATGTAATACCATATAGGGAGGACTTTTGGATTATTAGTCGAATAGGTATAATTAAATTATGATAAGGTGGTGTAATTAAGTTGCAAGCCTCACAGACCGTAGTTCGTCCGCAAATCGCTCCTCTTCCCAACCTCAAAGCATATCAATTATTGTTTCAGATTGAAAATTACTCGCAATTAAATAACACTTTCATAAGAAAAATTAAAGAGAAAATATGTAATATGGAGGAAATTACAGAAAGCGAATATGTAATACTTTTGGAAGTTTGGAAAGAAGCTATTTTTCTTGAACAAAAAAGAGCCCCAAGAGGCTCCAAAGTTACTTATTAATTTTTACTGTATTTGTACTTCCATCCCATTGAACTGTTGCTCCCAACGATTCGCTTATAAACCGTAAAGGAACCATAGTACTACCATTTCTAATTTCGGATGGATGTGATAAGTCTACGGATCTAGTAACGCCGTTTTCTTTAACGTATGCTTTCTTGTTACCAACAGTCAAAGATATAGTTGTATTGCCTTTTTTAGCCGTAACTTTTTTGGTGCTACTTTCCCATTGAACCGATGCGCCTAGGGATTCGAATATACCCCTCATTGGTACAAGTGTTGTCCCATTCTTAATATAAGCGCTTTGATTAAAGTTCTGCTTTTTACCGTCAATAAATACATTAGCAGTAACTAGTGGTGCAGGCTTGGGAGCAGGTTTTGGAGTTGGTTTTGGTGCTGGCTTAGTCGTTGCACTTGAACCTCCACCATTGTGGTAGTGGTATTCACCGGTTTTTAATCCCCACTTAGCACAGTTTGTCCAACAGGTATGACCACCACTACTGTCCGTTCTCCCAGGGTGTGCGTCAGCAAATGGCGCGAAACCTGCAAATAATAAGCTAAAACCCATTAATACAAATACGATTCTTTTCATTTTAATTCTAATTCTCCTTTATCTATTTTCTTAGCAATCATTACTATTATAATAGGTAATAGGGTTTATTTGGCGAAATCGACAAAGATTCCTTCATTCCGACAAGTTTCGATACGCTTGCCGATGCGGGCTTTTCTTGCTGTCGATGAAATCTAACCTGTTTCTGTAAAAAAAGTAAAGAACATGTATAATGTTCGTAGATTAATAGTATTATAGTAGGAGGAATATCATGCGTAGATATTTAGTGTTGATGCTCGCAGCCTTAACGGTGATGTTATTTTCGCCTTTAAACGCTAGTGCTCAGTCGATAATGATAGAAATCGACGGAAAAGCTCAGACTTATGATCAAAGTCCAGTCTTAGACAATGGAAGAACTTTAGTTCCTTTACGTGGGGTATTTGAATCACTTGGTGCTGATGTTAACTGGAATCAGCAAGCCAGGAAAGTAACCGCTAAAAAAGACAATCGGACTGTAGAATTAACGATTGGATCAAAGATTGCGAAAGTAAACGGGAAAAAAGTTACTCTTGATGTTGAGGCAAAACTAGTAAACTATCGAACGATGGTTCCGCTTCGTTTTGTTAGTGAATCACTTGGTGCGAATGTTAATTGGAGTCAGAAGGATTCGAAAGTCACTATTACAAACAGTGATGGAGGGACTTCAGGCGGTGCGAGTGGGAAGGATTTAGAAATTCATCATCTTAACGTCGGACAAGCAGATTCTACGCTTATTCTTACGCCTAATGGCAAAACAATATTAATTGATGCCGGGACACAATCCGCAGGACAGAAAATTGTTTCTTATCTCAAGAAAGCAGGAATAAGTACGATTGATCGGCTTATCATAACTCATGCTCACGCTGATCATGTTGGCGGTGCGGTCGAGGTTATGCGAAACTTTGGTATTGGCCAAGTCTTAGACAGCGGAATCCCGCACACTAGCCAAACGTACTTGAATTACTTAACTTATATTGATGACAATGATATTAAATTTAATGTGCCAAAGCCAGGAAACAAAATTGGCATCGATCCATCACTGAATATTATTATAGTAAATAGTGGTCAAGCAGGGGATGCATTGAATGATTCTTCCATTGCTCTACATGTGAAGTACAATACCTTTGCTTATCTTACTACTGGAGATGCAGAAAAGGCAGCAGAGCAAAGGATGGTAAACGGATTTAACTTAAAATCTGATGTGTTAAAAGTTGGGCATCACGGCTCTTCAACAAGTTCAAATAGCTTCTTTCTAAATGAAGTTAAACCAACCGCTGCTATCATTAGCTATGGCGAAGGAAATAGTTACGGTCATCCGCATAGCGAGGCGATAAATCGTTTGGTGAATGCAGGAGTAAAGAACATTTATCATACACCAAAAGGCGATGTGATCGTTAAATCAAACGGAAGTGATTATACTATAAGTGGGGCGCCGAGTACACCTAGCACGCCAAGCCCAACCCCGGACGCTAAACCAAGCCCACAAGTGCCAGGTAAGGTAAATATTAATACCGCTAGTTATGATGAGTTACAAAATATAACAGGGATTGGACCGGTTCTTGCACAAAGAATTATTGATTATAGGAACAGTGGTGGCAGATTTTATAGTGTCAACGACTTAACTAAAATTAAGGGAATTGGACCAGTCAGTGTTCAAAAAATGGTGGAGGCGACCGTATGACTAGATATACAATTGATCGATTTGAAGGTGATGTTGCTGTTCTATTAGTAAGAGAAGATGAATCACAACAAATTGATTTACCTCGTGAACAACTACCAAAAGGGGCAAAAGAGGGCGATATTTTAGAGGTTGAGTTGAGTGCTGATAATAAAGTAGTTAATGCGAAGGTTTTAAATAAGGAAACCAACACAGCAAGAAAAAAGGCGGAAAATTTACTGCAAAAATTATTAGACAAGAATAAAACGTGAAATTAAAGAACTTTATAAAAAGTTTAGAGTCTACTCGGAGAGGGAGTGGACTCTTTTTAAATTTATTTGATTGTAATTTTAAAAAACTCGTGCCAATTTCGTGCCAATTCGCCCTTAAATCAAAAAACAGCAAGAGATATAAAACGCTGTATCCCTTGCTGTTCAAGCTTTTTCAGTTACGGCCCCGGCAGGAATCGAACCTGCGACGCACGGTTTAGGAACTCGTTTTTATATTTTCTTATCATTTCATTTTCTTTCAAACCATTGTAAAATTAGCATTTTAGGATTGAAGATAGAATGGCAAATTTATATTATTTCACGTTTTTTTATTTAGTTCGTGCCGATTGTGTGCCAAAGATATGCTCGCCAAATTGTTCTGCCGCCGCCTGTTGGATATTCGGTAAAACATGCGAGTACAAATCAAGGGTAACTGTGATTGAATAATGACCTAATCGCTCTTGAACAACTTTTGGATGAACGTCTTGCTTTAAGAGTAGGGTAGCATGGGTGTGCCGCATATCATGAAATCTAATTCTTTTAAGCATAGACTCTTCCAGTAACGGCAACCAGTTTCTATCCAAGTTTCTTGGGAGGATAAAGGATCCGTATGAATTTGAGGTAATTAAATCCTCATCTTTGTATGTTTTCCTGTTTTTCATTTTGAACTTTCTTTGTTCATGTTTATGTTCTTCTAATTCCGCTATAACATGATTAAACAAGGATATATTTCTATAACTATGATCGGTTTTTAGTGACCCAATTTCAAAGCCACCGCCTTTTTTTCTTGTGACAGCACGATTTACTGAAATGGTCTTATTCGTGAAATCAACGTCCTGCCATTTCAAGCCCAGCAGTTCACCTTTTCTCATTCCGGTTGTTAGAGCTAACAAGTAAATAATATAGAAACGATCCGTTTTTGAGAAATCAAGGAAAGTCCTCACATCCACTTCATCCCACACCTGCATTTCAAATTTTTCCGGCTTAGGTGGCTTGATGTTGGTGCATGGGTTTTTATTTACTAAATCCCAGTTCATAGCGAGTTTATAGACATTATTGAGAATGCGATGCATATGAACTATGGACTGATTCGATAAGGTTTCTTCCTCGATATAGGAATCATAAAGCTCCTGAATATGAAGAGGTTTCAGCCGATCAATTTTCAGTCCACCCAAATTAGTAATTAGGTGTCTATTCACATATGGTTTATAATGAGCCATGGTTCCTTTTGAGACATGTTTACTCTTGTGATCTAACCATCGTTGAAGAAACTCTTTCAACTTGATATCTGTAGGATTCTTAAAGATGCCTGCATTAATCTCATTTTTTATTTTAAGCATTTCATTCTTTGCTAGGGTTTTTCCGCTATATGGTCCAAAGCGCTTTTGAAGTCTTTCTCCGGTAACTGGGTTAGTACCTATGTCTAAACGAAATCCATAACCCCCAGCCATTTCATATATTCTGTTTTCTCGTGTTTTTTCCCTTTTTTCTTTTTTATTATTGGTCATTTTAGAATTCGACATAAAATCCCCTCCTAACAGTAACCCCTGTCAACTTAATAAGAATATATGTTCTTTTTATGGTTAAAAGGAAAGGTCCTCAACAGGACCTTAAGTTTGAATGTGCCATCCGACTAATCCTTTTCTAAATAACAATTTAAGAGTATAATGATATTAAAATGATGATAGGCGGTGTTCTTTTGACTTCACAAAAGTTTAGAAAAAAACCTGTTGTCGTCACTGCGTTTTGCGCCGATAAAATAATGTACATCGAAACTCTTGAAGGTATTATGAAAGCCGAAAAGGGCGACTGGATCGTTACCGGAGTACAAGGCGAGCAATATCCAGTGAAGCCAGATATTTTTGAAGAGACATACGTAGCAATTGATTAACCATCAATTGCTTTTTTAATTGAATCATACTTAAAGGATTGTGCCCATGAGGCGCCTATTCCTAATACACTGGATGGCGATGTATACGATTTATCAATCTTAACAGCAACTATTTTCTTTTTTAATTCTACCGCTTTATCAATCTCCCAATTCACCCAATCACTTTTATGAGTTTCTTTCCCTATTAAAACAAGTACAGTTTTGCTATCTTTAATTTTTTCTTTGATCCTACTTTTTATATAATCAGCATCCTTTGAATTTATTGATACTCCGATTGAAGTATCGTCAAATTTAATATCGAAATAACCATTATCATTTTTCGACCATGCAACAAGAAGATTTTTATATTGATTACCCTCATCGTCAGCTCTATAACTAATAAATAACTTTTTTGACATTTTACATTCCTCCATTTTTATTATCTTCGTAATTTAAAGCAGCCCAGTTAATGTTTTCTTGTGATATTACACTTTCAACTCTTTCAACTAAATTAGTAAAGGCCGCTTCATTTTTATAAACGCCAGTACCTGTTAAATACATGTATTTTTCATGCTTGAGCGTTTCGCATATACTTCGATATTCGATCCAATTTTCGTGATACTTACCCATTGTTAGAATTCCTTCAATGCAAGTGATGGCAACTCCCATAACTCCTACCGCGATTGCTAGTTCTGTCACGGGGTCCACATATCCAACTAGAAAAGGTATGAAGGCGGACAGAGCTATTTGAACCATTTTCCATCTTTTATACGTTTTTTGATGTGATTGACTTTTCTCGTCATACCAATTTATTTGATGATCAAGTCGCTCACTAATATATTGATCGATATCCATATACCACAACCCTCCACTAAAATAATAGTTAAAGAAAAGCTTGGCTTGGACCTTTATATATAAACAAAGCATAACGCACTGACTATAATGAATATGACCTTTATTAATATTATTCAGATATATTTCTGTGTATATATCCTTAAAACGAATGTTCCTATAATAAGTAAATATACCTATAACGAGCTTAAATTTTTTTGAGGTGTACAACCTCAGGTGGGACGCCCGCCAATCTGGCTACATCATAAATAGTTAAGTGCTTGTGCTCAAATAGCAGGTTGTCAGGCATCATAAATTCAACGGCAAATCTGTTCGCTTCTACTTCGATCTTGTCGACGGAAAATAAGGTTTTATTTTTAAGGAACGGGGTGCTGATTCTAGGGTGTTGTATAGCATGTCCCAATTCGTGAGTGCAAACGAAATATTTTTCGCTCTCGGATAAAGAAGTATTCAAAAAGATATATTTACTCCTTCTTATATACTTATAGAATCCAGCTATATCATCGTGTAATTCCCAAGGAACAACCTTTATATTTAAAATAGATGCCAATTCGAACGGATTATTCGTTTTGTATTTTTTAATGAGTTTTATCGCGGTATCCCTTGGCAAAGAAATCAACCCCGTTTAATCGCCGTTATCTTTTCTGTATTTTTTCGGGATGTACTTTTTGTTTACTCTTGTCGTTTGGCGATCAGCATACTCTATCGCTTCTAGTAAAGATTCAATAGCTTCCTCGCTCATCGGCTCGCCTTTATAGCTCAGACCATCCCCAGACGCTAGATCTTTCCGTAATTCCTCCATACGTTTAGCTATGTCCTTCTTGTCTTTTTCGGTGAGTGGGGCGGTGTAAGGAGAGTCTCCACTCTTTTTATCAATATGACCTAACAAGTAGTCAATGCTAACTTCATAAAGCTCTGCTAACTTTTTAAGTGTTTCTGTGTCAGGATCTCTATAATCCCTTTCGTAATTAGAAAGGACTGCATTAGTAATTCCTATCTTTTTAGCGACGGTAATTTGAGACCAATTCCGTTTCTCTCTTTCTTTCTTCAATCGAGCACCTAAACTCATATTCATCACCATTTCGCATATTTACATATTATCTTACACTAAATAAACGGTATGTTTAATAAAATAAACAAAAAGTTTAAATCGTTCTTGACTTTAAACTTTACGTTGATATAATAAGGATTAACAAGTTCAACTTTACGTTTAAAAGGTGGTGAAGCAGATGTTGCTTAACGAAAAAATAAAAGCGGTAAGAAACTTCAAGGGTATTAAACAAAAGCCTATTGCTGATGCTTTAGAATTAACAGTTCAAGCGTACAGCTTCAAGGAACGTGGTAAGCGCCCGATTACTACAACAGAATTAGAATTAATAGCTAAACAATTAGATGTTCCAATCTCAATTTTTTTTGAGGATAATTTCAACGTAAGGTTTAATGACCTTATTCCAAAGGAAGTCAGCTGAAAGGAGTGATCTAATGCACATCGTAGTCGAACGCTTCATTGAATTAAGCATTTTGCAAAGAAAGCGTAAGTTAAGCCTTTCGGAATTTCGAGAGTTAGATGAATCGCTCACCTATTTAGAGCGGTTCGAATGGGAGAAGGCGAAATTGAAAAACCTCTCCCTACTAGCAAGCATGACTGGTAACGAAAGCTGGCAATTAGAAATATGTAAAGAGCTTGATCAATTCAACCACTAAAGGAGGCTTGACCAATGAACGCAAAACAGAAAGAAGAAGTTATCGCTGGATTACTTAGGGTTCTAGCGACTAACAATGTAACCTTTGCTGAAATTCCAGAAGTTATAAAAAGCTTAGAAATTGAATTAGACGATCTTTGCCAACAGCAAGTCATTCAGTTCAATTATTAATCTAATTAGGAGGCGGTTTTAATGTCCTTTGAAGAAACAATTCGTCAAATCATCCGTGAAGAAATAAGTAACGCCGTATCGGAATTACAAAATAAAGATTCGTTGCCACCGTTTCTAACTAGAGAAGAAATGATGGAATTATTACGGATCAGGCCAACTAAAGCGTCTGAATTGTTAAATCGTCAGGATTTTCCTGTATGTAGAGAGGCAGGTCTTCTGATCCCTACAGATATGTTGTTCGAATGGATCCGTCTTAACACACGATGGGTTGAAAAGAATTCTAGTTTTTTTCAAGCAATCTCTTAACTTAAGTTTACTAGGTTACGAGATAAATGAGTATTCGAATTTCGAATATTGAGAGGGGGTGAACTAATGAGAGTCGGCGCTATATTGAGAGCGTGTCGGACTCGTGCAGGATTAAATCAGGAAGAGTTAGCACACAAGTTGCATATCAGTCAATCGGATGTATCTAAGTACGAGAACGATGCCATGGAACCGCACATATCAACATTGCAGGCATGGACAAATAACACGCAATCAGCAGAAGTCTTGGTTGCATTCTTAATGGGAATGGACGGAATTAGCATTATGCAAAGCATCATGCAGTTTATAGGAGGGATAGCTTTATGGGTATTTTGATTAAGAACTTAAAAAATACAGTAGATAGTTTAGTGAAGCTTGGTGCCATCGCCATAAGGTACGACTCAGTCGATGATACAGCGGTCCAGTTTTATCACACTAATTTAGCAAAGTTAAATTTAGAATTTAAGGTCGAATCATGGGATAACGGTTTTAAATATAAGGTTTACACGATTATTGAAGGGATTGAGGTGTTCGCTCTTGCGGATGAAGAAGAAATTAAAGAACACTTTCCACTTCTACTCAAGGAGGTCGAGAAAATTGAAAAATAAGTGGATGAACCATGTTCTGCCCGGCGATATTTTAGCAACGCATGACGAGATCAAGGCCGCAGAGGAAAACCTTAAATGCGCAGCAGTCCATTTACTCACGGCACTCAGCAAGCACGGACAAGGAGATTTTGATGGAGCAAGAAGATTAGTGCAGCTTGCGGATAACAGGCTTGATGATTGGGCGGAAAGCGATGAAGAAATAACGGCAGCTCGTCAAAGGTTCGCGGAGGAAATGGCACAAAGGCAGGCTCAAAGAATTAGCGTGATCGTGATTGCCAAATGAAAAAGACTTATCACATTGCAGTGTGACAAGTCTCATGAATCCCATATCAAAAATTACGTTACTTAAATTATATGGGATTCCTCTAAAAAAATCAAATTAGGAGGAAATGACGATGAATCAATTACACGAAAATGAATTAGAAGAGCTAGAAACGGTGGATTTTAGTGATAAGGAACAAATTTCAGAGGTTAAGGAACGATTCAAGATCGATAACCTCGACAGCTTAAATTGGGCGTTTAGAAAATTATCTGCTTTAGAAGCAAAAAAGCGCGAGATTAATAAGTTGGCACTTGCTGAAATGGAACGGATTCAGGCATGGGAAGACGCAGAACTAAGGAGTATTCAAGGTAGCTATGATTTCTTTCAGAGCTTGGTCACTGAGTACCACTTTAAAGAATTAGAACAGGGTCCGAAAAAGAAAACTATTGCCACACCGTATGGTAAAGCGAAGTCTCGGCTATCAAAAGAGACACCGGATAAAGCGAGTGAAGAGAAGTTACTTGCTCATGTAAAAGCATCGGGCATGGATGAATTTATAAAGGAATCGGTCAAGTGGGGCGATTTCAAAAAGACTCTGAAAATCTTTGAAGCAGAGGATGGCAAGAAAGTTGTTCTTGATGAGAATGGACAGTTCGTTCAAGGTGCGATCGTAAAGCCTGAGACAGTGAAATTCAGCGTGGAGGTGGAGTAAGTGGAACAAACTCAATCTATGCCAGAAACCACAGACAAGAACGAACTAGCAACGACAGGTGGGGCTTTACTCAGCTTCACCTCTCCTGAAAAGATTCAAACGATCAAAAACACTGTTGCTAAGGGTGCGACGGATGACGAACTAGAGATGTTTCTGCACTTGGCTAACAGATACCAATTAGATCCTTTCGCAAAGGAAATATGGTTCGTAAAGCGACCTAAAAAGCAAAAGGACGGCAAAGGTAATTGGGATTATAAGCGCCTTCCTAACGGTGAGATCGACTATGAAGGCGTTGAGCCAATCATCATGACAAGCCGTGATGGCTATGTAAAAGTCGCTCAATCTGATGAGGATTTTGAGGAACTAAACAGTTTTGAGATTAGATTCAAGGATAAGTTCAGCTTCAATCCAATGACAAAAGAAATAAAACACGAGTTTGGTGCAGATCGAGGACACATCACAGGAGCATGGGCTGTTTGTAAGCGTAAAGGCAGGGAACCAGCAACGATCGTGGTTGACTTTCAAGAATATAAAAACGCGGCTGGTAAGAACCCTGTTTGGGACAACTACCCATCTGCCATGATTCGCAAGGTAGCCGAAGTGATTGTATTAAAGCGTCAATTTAACATTTCGGGTCTAGTGACACAAGAAGAAATGCCAGAACGCTACACAATGGAATACGACGATCCGAATTTAAAGCGTCTGGAACCGGGGCAGAGACCGAACCAGAAGGTTATAGAAGCAACGAACGAATGGAAAGAGCTTGCAGCGAAGGTAAAAGAACTAACCGATCAACTAGGTTATACAAGGGAGCAGATGGAAACGATCTCCTCGATTGATGTCGGGATTGATGAAAACCCTCGTAATTGGAGCCATGAGGATATGAGGAAGATGATTGCTTATTTAGAAGTCAGAGTAAGCGGTAGTTCATCAACGGATGCAAAGGAAGAAGCTGATCCTTTCAAGGATGAAGGAAAACAGGTTGATATGTCGGATGATAAATTTCCGTTTGAAGAATGATTTACAAAATTAGTATACCTAGTTGCTATGTATGGATGACGAAAGGGAGTTCAATGCGCGCGGATTTATTTAAACGCTATGTAATTGGTTATCTAGCAAAGGCTTATCCCGAAATGGATTTAGTAAGAATCAGCGGAATGACAGCTTTATGCATAAAGAAATGAAGGGAGCTAGGGGCATGGAAAGCGAGATAAAGGCATCGGGGTTTGTAGTCATGCCCCGTCTCAAATTTAAGAGTTTAAGAGATCAAATGCTATTTCAGTATTTTTTATCAATCGCTAGTTACTCAGAATACGATCACCTCGATATAGGACAAGCGATTGTTAATATAAGCGAACTATGTAGGCAGGTTGGATGGACTAGAAAAGAGATCATCGTCTCTTTAGATAGATTAGAAAGCTCTGGACATATAGACAGGAAACCACTTCCAAATAACAAAGGAACGCTGCTAACAATCTGCTTTTATGAGCCTTATCAAGACCTAAAAAATTATAAAAATAGGGGTCATCAAGATAAGAAAGAGGGTCAACAAAAGAAAATTAAGGGTCATCAAGAGGCTAACGAAAGTGTTGATACACCAACGGTTGAAGGGGGAGAAAAAACATTGAAGGGTCAACAAGTGGAAAAAAGGGGTCATCAAGGAGAGAAAGAGGGTCAACTTACTAATATAACAGCATTTATTAACAGCATTACTAACATCAATAAAACATTAAAAGAGTATCTCGATTCAGCGGATGTGAAATCTATGAACTTGACTTCCATCGAAGATGTTGAAACCTTTGTTGATTTCGCTATGCGAACCAACGCTTTGCCAAGTGGTGTTTCTAGAAGAATACTAATCTCTTACTTTGATTCTATTCGTTTAACCAGACAAACATGCAACATATCAGCGAACATCCTAGCTAACTTTATCGAAAAGGCGCAAAAGTTTTCTGCTAACCAAATTAATTACTCGTTATGGAAACACGTTGAGCAACATGACGACAAAAAAGAGACGTACACCCTAGGTATTCTGAGAAATACAACAGAGCCAGAAGCAAGACGAGGGCTTATAAAACTTAAAAACAAAAATGGTGGTGAAAGGGATGCAACACCTATCGCAAGTAACGAAGAGTTTAAAAAATATGATTTCGGTTTCTGATGAACGTTGTGAAAACATCGACATGGTGACAAAACAAAAATGTAATCAATTTCTTTTCGTCGATAAAGGGAGAAAGTTTTGTTTCCGTTGCGAAGTGACCGCAAAAGAAGATCTGATTGTCAAAGAGAAAAGTGAAAATCTAATAAAAAATAGAGAAATTAATGAACTGCTTAGTGCATTTAAAACGGAAAGTTTGATCAATGAGGATTTGGAAGATGCAACCTTTGAGAATTATTTACCAGAAACGCCATCACAAAAGGCAGCTCTCCAAGAAGCAAAAGCGTTTGTTAGGGATTTTGATAAAAAAAGCGGGTTGGTCTTAGCGGGAAGAACAGGCGTAGGAAAGAGCCATTTAAGTGTTGCAATCTCAAAAGAGATTATCAAACAGAAGTTCACTTGCTTATTTATTTCTGTTCCGCGTTTGATGACGGCCATCAAGGACACTTACCGGAGAGACAGCGATAAATCAGAAATGGATATCTTTAATGCCATACAAAATGTGGATCTCCTAATATTCGATGACCTAGGTGCTGAAAGGGAAAATGCTGACGATAAAGGTACAGCGTGGGCTAAGGGGAAAATATTTGAGATAACTGATAGCCGGGCAGGGAAAGCAACGGTATTTACTTCAAATTATAGCGGTCCGGAATTGCTTCAAATGTATGGGGAACGCGATTTCGGGCGAATGGTGAAGGATTGTAAGCCGATTACCGTTACAGGAGAGAATTACAGGTTGAAAAACTTTAGAAGAGGGGCGATGTAGCATGGCAATAATCGACGTGGGTTTCGGCTACATCATGAAGCCTGACTTCTTTCGAAGCGCAGAAGAACGCCTCCAACACGACATTGAGCGGCAGAAGCAGGAACGCCGCCTGTGCGAGATGTATGACCTGGATTATGACGAGATATTGCATAAACGGGGCGAGCAATGTTTGCTGGAACCGGAGGCGGGTTAGGTGGAGAGGTCGGAGAGGCTAGTGGTTTTATCGGCGGTGGCAACGGTCTTGTTTCTCGGAGTGGTGCTACTACTGGACTTTGTGAGATTTTAGGAGGATGTATGAGCAACTTGATTTTACTATTACTGATCCCAGTCGCCCTGGGTGTTTGGGCGCTGGATGATGGGACGAAAAAGAAGTGAAGATTAGACTAAAAATGCGTAATAGAAAGGGAGAGGAAAATGAAGAAATTAAAGTTATCGCAATTACCTGATGTGACGGAGATTGCAAGTGATAGTAGATTTGGGGTTACAACAGTCGAAGAGTTGAAAGACGAAATTTTAAATGATGGCTACGAGGTTACAGGCGAATGGTTTACCGTAAAAAAGAAAGAATGGAAACCAGATGCACGTTGGATGATTGAATCGTACATTGAAAATGAATATGACCAAATGTACGAGGATTGGGACGAGCGTGCTAAAGATTGCATTTCGGATGATTTGGTTTCCAAAATGCAAAACTTATTAGATGAAGCCTTTAAGGGTAGTGCAGTTAGAGATTACTGGGAATGGGACAAGGATGTTGAGATTGATGTAGAACCAGTGAATAACTGCATAATTCGACCATGATGTGGAGTAGACGAAAAATGTGTAATAAGGAACGGTTAATTAATAGCCTGTATATTTACTCAACTTACTAAATTCATCATCTGAAATATATTTTCGTTTATAGGAAATCACTTTATACTTTGCATATTCTCCGGGGATACGAATGGTTATACGTATTAGTTTATAGGGTGGGTTTAATGGACCTTCGAATCCTATCACTCGTAAAGATATATCGTATGTATCATTTTGCGTATCTCTCGTGATTTGTTCTATCCTGCCAGAAGTGAATAATTGTTTATCACCATGCTTATTCATTATTTCAAGAATTGTAGTTCCCAAAGATCTTAGAAAAGCTAATTCCATTATAGTAGGAGACTGGTCTTGTGGGATTGTTTCTGTTGTGACTTTTGCTTCAATAGTATCACTGTAAGAGATGAGGAACAGAAATGTAAGTAAAAGTATAACAGTTTTTCTCATTTATAAAGTCTCCTTTTTAGTTATTATCTTATTTTTTTCAAGAAGACAGGTTTTATTCATAATTTGATTTATTACACATTCCGATGATTAAGCGAATCAGACGCATGAGTCAAACTACCGAAAAGTTAGATGAATGAATCAAAGGAGGTCACCATGCTTCCAAACAAAGAGTATTTACGAGTGTTAGAGCACGGCAAGAACCTTGGCAGGAAAGAGATCGTCACGGAGCTTGAGCGGCGGCTTGAGCTTCTGTCTCAGGAGAAAGGAATCGGAGAAAAGACGATGGAGAAAGTCTATCAAACGTTGGAAGTTAAATATAGGAGGGATTGAGGATGGAACAGCTTAAACAGATGCACAACTCGTGTCTTAGATGTGGACGACCGCTACGTAGCAAGCGAAGTGCAGAGCGAGGGTATGGACCTGTTTGTGCAAAGAAAGCGAAAGAGGATCCGAATTTAATAGATATGTTGCAGCCAACTGGTAATGAGCAGAATTTCATGGATGAGTTGCACGAGCATAGAAAGGTGAAGGCAGGATGAGTGCAGCTATAAGGTTTGAAAATCAATCGATTGCACGAATGGAATCAAGGCACATGCGGATAAAGGTCGGTCACTCCTACATCGCTTGCGATAATTTTAATTTTCTTTGGTCAAGGGAAGAGGTTAAAGCGTTTAGGGAACTGTGGCGCGAGGGTTACTCCATACAAGAAATGGCAAGGTACTTTAAGCGGCAGGAAGAGGAAATAGCATTGCTTGTGCTCGACCAGGCGTCGAAAGGAAATATCGAAAAGAGAAAGGGTGGGTTGTTCGGTGGATTTAGTTAAGCTATTTGAAATGCAGGACGTGCTGGATGAACGGATTAAGAAAGAAAAAGGACTGGAAGGGCAGGATTTGTTACAGGAGAAGATTCTCGCTCTAAACACAGAATTAGGGGAGTTAGCGAATGAGTGGCGAGGGTTTAAGTTTTGGAGTGAGGTTCAGAAATCGAGGACGAAGAAAAGGCATTATGCTCATTGTCATGTATGCGATGGACGAGGAGAAGACCCGCTCGACTCTATGGAAATATGTTCTCATTGCGAGGGAGATGGAAAGTTGTTGAAAAAAATAACAAATCCACTCCTAGAAGAATACGTTGACTGTCTGCATTTTATTTTAAGTATTGGGTTGGGATTAAGACTACATTTAGATTTAGAAGAAATGGAGATAGACAGCGATTATACAGAGGAACGGGCGACAGAGACGTTCAATAAGATGTTTAGTTGCATATCAGAATTAAAAGAAACGGCTTCAACTGGTGCTCGGGAAGACTTGATAGAAATTTATGAAATAACATTCAACTTATTCATTGGGATAGGTGAAAAACACTTAGGATTTAATATATATCAAATCAACCAAGCTTACTTTGAAAAGAATGAGATTAACCATCAACGCCAAGAAAACGGTTACTAGGAGGGAACCAATGCGCTACGGACAGGGGAATAGGGGGATGGCGTTCGAGCACTTGTTAAACATCGTCAACAAGCAGTACGACAACAAGGGTATTGCGATTATCAATAAGCGGCCGACGCCAGTCAAGGTGCTCAAGTCAAAAGGGACGCGAGTGTTAAGTGGCTTTTACGAAGGTAAGTCTACCGTTGACTATGACGGCATTTACGAAGGTAAAGCGATAGCCTTTGAAGCAAAGTCGGTCGGAGAGACTAGATTTGATCTCAAGAATGTGCAGGACCACCAGTTGGCATATTTGGAGAAGGTGGCGAGGAATGGAGCGGTCGCTTTCTTCCTAGTCGAAATTCGAGCGTTGAACAGAGTTTACTATGTGCCTCTCCAAATGATGCAGGGTTATGTTAAAAGAGCACAAGAAGGCAGTAGAAAGTCGATACCGTTGGATGAGTTGGAAGTTTATGCAACGGAAGTAAAACAGGGGCGCGGGGTGCTACTAGACTACTTGGCGGTCGTGGACAAACTACTTTTAGAGAGGGTGATGAGCGGATGAAGAAAATCGATAGTAAAAGAATGACGGATAAAGAATGGCTTGAGTGGCAGAAAAAAGTGATCAGAGAAGAGCATGTGAGGGAGAATGAAGAATGACCGAGCTTACGATGTTTGAAGCGCTACTCATCATTTTCAGTGGTGGACTCATTGCGGCAGGTGGATATTATCTCGGTGTGATCAGCGGATTTTCGACAGGATTTCGCAGAGGATCAGAGCACATGCTAAATAAAGTTAAAGAGTTGGCCAGAAAATAAAAAAAAGCTGAGATTCCTCCCAGCTCAATCAATTCGACAAGTTGATTATACCATATCTGGGAGGGGTTTTTCTATGAGATTACAAGATATTGATATTAGTAGGACAAACAGACTAGAATTAGATATAATGGAAATACCTGATAATTGCGTCATTGTTATATGTGATGGGAAGGCGAAACTTAGAGAGCTTCCACCTTATGGTGAATACAAGATTACGACTCATCAGGGGAGGGTGAAGCGGATGAGAAGGGAAGAGGGGGAGGAGTTTTGATTAAATTTTTAAAAAAAGTTTTATTGTGGGTTATTGTTCCTAGTGTGATGCTTTTAGTTTCTATTCTATTAGGTGCTCCCAAATTAGTTACAGAATCACTCTTGTTATTTGCTTTATCTACATCGTTCACTTTTCTATTATTAAATGTGTATAGTATACCTTTGAAAAAAAATAAATATAGAAGTAATATCACTTTCTATCAGTGGATGGATGAACTGGATGATTTTGATGGATACCTCTTGGAATTTTTTAAAACGTGTAATATTAGATACCGTACTGTTGATAACCTTAATCAAATCAAAAAAATCTTAATGAACTTAACTAAATGCGATAAATCTACATTAAAAATTTATAGGGCGTTTTATAATGAACAATTAAAGGAAACAGCTGAGGCAAAGTATTATAAAATAATCTCCGTTTCATTAATTCCAATTTGTTTGTTTATATTTGGAGATAATTTGGGGCTTATTAATATTTATGTAACCTTTTTTGTGCTTATATTTATTATTATTACTTTAGCATGTATTAGTGTGAAGCTAAGTAATAACAAAAAGAGAATTAGCATTCTGATTGCAATCATTGATTTATGTATAGAAGAAGTCGAAGAAAAAGAAATGGAAATCGGTTAAGTGGGATTAGTGTAATTGATTATTTCAGATATTTAAAGGGAGTTTTTAGATAACTTTCAAATATTAGTGTAATTAAGGTGGTTTTTATGAGACGTCTTATTGATTATGTTCTAAGAAATTATGGAGACTTTTACTTAAATTCCGAAAAACCAAGTGACCACGAAGTGGCTAATGTCATCACAAAATTAATTCCTGAAAAGTTAATATCAGAGCTAAACTTAGATACTACTCAATTTAAAGTATTGGGTTCATATGGCATGGGAAATTTAACTCAAACTCCTTGGGTATCTATTTTTAATAAGCGCATTACTGAAAGTGCTCAAAAAGGATTTTACATAGTTTATTTGTTTAAGAAAGATATGAGCGGAGTATATATTTCGTTAAATCAAGGTACTACATATTTACAAGAGAAGTTTAAAGGTAGGAAGCCACGTGAAAAGATGAAAGACGTTGCACAGTCCTTAAAGGAAGAACTATTCTTTCCATCAATCTCACATACGGAAGAAGAAATAAGTCTAGAGTCTAAGACTAGTAATGCTAAAAATTATGAAGCAGCAAATATATATTCGAAGTTTTATGAAATAAATGATTTACCTGAGGAGGATATTTTATTTAAAGATCTTAGAAAGTTTTTAGAAGGATTACTAGAAATTAAAGAGTTTATAGGAAATCGGTCATTAGATGGGGTAATTGATGATTTAATTTATAAAGAAGAAGTAATCGATACTAAATTTCAAGAAGATATAAATGTTACTGAACCATCTTATACTGAGGAGGTTCCACAAGATGTTCCAGATAAGGACACAAATCATTTAAAAGGCACATGGAGAAGGAATCCCGCTGTAGCAAAAGAGGCAATTATTAAAGCGAATTATTCATGTGAGGTAGATGAGGACCATGTGACATTTATATCATCTACAACTGATAAAAACTTTGTCGAAGCGCACCACTTGATTCCTATAAATAATCAAGAGAGTTATAAATATAGTCTTGATGTTCCTGGGAATATTGTGTCACTTTGTCCGAATTGTCATCGAAGGATACATCATGCTACGTCTTCTGAAAAGAAAGTTATGTTAAAAGCATTATTTAAGAAGCGAGAAATAGCTCTCAAACAGTTTGGTTTAAAAATTGATCTTAATTCCTTGTTAAAGTCCTATGATGTTTAATATTTTGAATTTATAACAGAAGGTCAAACAGATGCTAGGGAAGAGGGAGAAGAGTTTGATTGATAGAAAAGAAGTAAGGGTTATTCGTGGAAAAACAAAAAGTGTTAAACATTTTGATGATCTGATTAAACATAATACAACTTGCAGAAAAATGAATATGATCAATATTGTAGAACATGCAAATTATGTAGAGAAAGTTCATACCCCTACAGAGTTGCTAATATTGTATGAAGATTTACACGTTGAAAAGAATAAATCGGAACAGGAACATATTAGCACCTCCATATCCATAGCCGGGCTCGCTTTATTAATAGCTATTTGTATTCCTTTTTTTTTGGAATCAACAAAACAAGATATATTTAAGATGGGTTTACTTGTTTTAAAACTTGTATCTATCTTTGGAGGCTTCATAATAATGTTTTCTCTTTCAACTTATTTAAGAATAAGGAAAACCAAAAAATGTAATTATTTTATTTCCTTAATAAACCTCATTAATAAACAAAACAACTAATGTCTAACCAGCCCACTGGAGGACACTGAACGATTACGGAAACGTAGTCTATCGGTGTCCTCTTTTTTATTTGAGAGGAGTGAACCACATGAGTAAACAAGCAAACAAACAATGCAAAGGTTGCGTCTGGCTCGTAGACGGTCGACTGTGCGCATTTCAGAGGTGCATTAACAGATTTGGATGGATGAGCGATAAAAAGGCTAAATAAGCGGATGGAGGGGTTTTTATGTCAATTTGGGCGGATAGATTAATAGAAGAATATACAGATGGAAAAAGGCAACTTAAACAGCATCGTAACCAATTGGACAGGGAAGATCCCCTTGATCGTGAGGATATGAAGCTAATTAACGGTATGGTCGGAGATATGGAGTTTGCGATTGAGTGGATGGGCAGAGGGAAGCAACCGGGTACATATAGGGGGATAGACAAACGAGCGATTTATCAGAGGCGCTCTCTCGAATCTATGGACCAGATACCCGATATTGCTAATCAGCTTGATATTAATGATCACGAGCTGTATATGAGCGATGAGCAGAAAGAGACGCTACTAAATATTTTCACGTCGTTCTCATCGAGGGAGAGGCAGTGCTACATCCTTCATACGGCGCAGGGAATGAGTATGCAGAAGATTGCGGATGAGATAGGAGTAAGTAAAGCTACGGTCCAGAGCTACATTATTCGAGCGAGAAAAAAGGTAGAGGAAAAAGTTTCTTAAGGTTATTTGCCATACGCTTGCCATACGGAGTCTTTAAGGGTGAAGAGATAGTTTGATATGTCAAATAACTTTCAATAATAGAGATCATTTACGGCGGATATAGAATCTATTTTGGTGTAAAATGTAGTTGGGGAGACACTTTGCCAACAAACACTAAAAATTTCCTTGATATTATTAGGGGAAATATGAGTCAAGCGAGTGATCAGGTAGTCGTAAAAGTTAATTACAGAGCCCTGGGTAAGTTATTGGAAGAACATGAGAATTTGTCGAACCAACTTAAAAAAGTTAGAAAAAATGAAGGCCTTACTCCTGAAGAAGAAAATGTAGAGTCATTTGGATATGAAATGATGACGGTAAATTTTAAGGCTTTAGCAGAGTTGGTAGGGGAATATGAAAAGTTATTGGAGTCTCTAAAAAATCATAAGAAAAGTAAATAGAGGTAAACTAGAATTCAACTGATAGCACCCACTAAGGTGCTTTTTCTTTTGCGGTGGCGTTTGTCGTAGGAAAATAGTTGGAGGGTTTTAGCTCCTTTTGTCGAAATTATCGATGGAGGGAGGGTTAACGTGATAATTATTGAAGTAGGAAAAAACACATCAGAATATCTTTTTGGATGGCAAGAGATATTGACCTTGATCGGTTTTATTATAACTATAGGCTTAGGGATTGTTAACATTTTAATCAGTAATAGGAATAACAATAAATCAAGGTATGTTAATGCTGTTACTTCCGAAAGGATTAAGTGGATAGATGAGCTTAAAGAATTATTGTCTGAATTTGTTTCACTTACTAAATACCATGATAATAAGGCAATCCTTGAAGGGAGAGACTACCAGAATCATTTTGAAAAATTGTATTATTTACAATCAAAAATAAAGCTGCATTTGAACTATTTAGATAAGAGAGATGAAAGGATAAACACGTTAATTGAAGAAATTATAAATAAATATCTGGGTCTTTATGAAATGAAAGATTTATTAAAAACAGAAAAAGAAAATAGGCTGGCGAATCTAGATAGAAGGACTTCTGATAAGTTAATACTTAAAGTATTAAAAAACCAAAAGATAAATTTCATGAATTTAAAGCAAGAAATTGGTGCAACTGAACCTAGATTTGAGGAGGTGTTTAAACAAGCTATTAAAGAAATAAACAATGAATTAAAGACAAAATATGGATATAAGGGTATACAAGACCTGATTAATAATACTAATAAATTGGTTGAAATATCTAGGCAATACATTAAAGAAGAATGGGAAAAAGTAAAAGAAGAAGCTAAATAAACTTAACCAAATGCACTCTCTTATGAGGTGCTTTTTCTTATGCCTAAAAACGTAATTAGCATGACAATAATAAAAACTCATCAACTGATAGGGTTAAACAATCTTCCTCATACCACAGTTCTTGCATTTGCGAATGAGTTTGGATTCTTGTATGTAACTAGAAAACCCGCCGTGATCACAATTATCACAGCGACCACCGTTTATATCGGGGTGATCTGTTAGGTTGTAAATAATATTTAAATCATATTTTTCTTTGGTTTCCATGGTGATTCCTCCTTCGATGTCACTTGTATAATAGCATGTGTTTGACATTGTGTAACGCAATCTATCTTTTGTCTGAAAGAAATTTAAAGGGGATGTTGTAATCAAATGCTTATCAGGAAAATTCCTATACAAGACATAAATCCAGCATCTTATAATCCTCGGAAGGATTTGTGTCCTGGGGATGAGGAGTATGAAAAGCTTAAACGCTCTATAAATGAATTCGGATATGTCGAGCCACTTGTTTGGAATAAACACACAGGAAACCTTGTTGGAGGGCATCAGCGTCTGAAAATATTACTAGACAGTGGCGTGACAGAAGTGCAGGTATCTGTCGTTGACATGGATATCGAAAAAGAGAAGGCGCTTAACATTGCTTTAAATAAAATAAGCGGTGATTGGGACGATGAGAAATTAGCTGCATTGCTCCAAGAACTGTCCGACGGTTCAATCGGAATTGAATTGACAGGATTTGAACAAGAAGAATTGGACGAAATATTGGACAGGCTTCCTGCAGACACTGAAATTGACGATCCAGTCGAAGAAGATAACTTCGATGTAGAAGAGGCGCTCGAAAATATAATAGAGCCTGAAACTAATTACGGTGATGTCTGGAAGTTAGGACGTCACCTTTTAGTTTGTGGAGACGCCACAAAAATCGAGGACATAAATAAACTCATGGGCAATGACAAAGCTGATTTAGTCATAACTGACCCACCGTATAACGTTGCAGTTACGAGCGATTCCAAAGAGTTGAATGAATCAGGTCGGGATTCAATTATGAATGATGATATGTCAGCAGAGGAGTTCGATGGTTTCCTGGATAGTGTATTTAAAAGCTATGCACATCTTATGAAAGATACTGCAGCTATTTATGTGTTTCATGGTTCCTCTTATCAAAGAGAGTTTGAAAACGCCATGAACAAATACGGTATTGTTGTTCGTTCGCAATGTATTTGGGTAAAAAACTATCCTTCATTTGGTTGGAGTCAGTATAGATGGCAGCACGAACCTGTTTTTTACGCTTTTAAAAAAGGAGCGACTCCTGATTGGTATGGTGACCGCAAGCAATCAACTGTTTGGCGAGCTGGATTGCTTGAAGATGTGCCAGAACCTTCAACCGTTTGGGAAGTTAGTCGGGGAAACATTAATAATTATGTTCATCCTACCCAAAAGCCATTAGAGCTTATTGCAATTCCTCTGAAAAACAGTAGTAATAAGAAAGAAATTGTGGTTGATTTGTTTGGAGGTAGTGGGTCTACCCTAATGATCTGTGAACAAACGGACAGAGAATGTAGAACAATGGAACTTGATCCTATCTTTTGTGACGTTATAAAAAAACGGTTTTATGAGAGTACGGGTATTGAACCTATTTTGTTAAAGTCCTAAAAAATAAAAGAGAGAGGTGCTGGAACACCTCTCTCTCCTAGAGCGCCGAAACATCGGCAGAGATAGTGGAATGCTGTGGCCACAGATGACAATAGCCACTATCTCACTTTCATTATATGTGAAAGGTCGGTGTCAGGCAATGAAAAAAGGGAATGAGTGTTCTGGTGAAGTGGATTTTGAGGTGGGAGATCCAGTATTAGAGCACCAGCTTGGAATAGCTAGAAATATTGCTGAATCAAAAGCTAAGTATAGAAAGATAGCTCAAGCAGCTATTATGAGATGGGTCAAAGACTTTCAAGATGGGAAGATAGAAATAAAATCTGTTGATGATTTGAAGAAGCTCATTGAAATGGATATAGAATTGCAAAGGACTGAACGTAAAAAGTGATCTCTATTATCGACGGAGGTGGTGGTGATGTGAAGTGTCGAATTGGGAAGAGATTCGTAAGGAGTGGGAATCGACCAAGATAACCTTCAAAGCGTTGGCTGAAAAGCATGGTTTGAAAGAAGGAACGTTAAAGAGCCGTCGTAGTCGTGAGGCATGGACAAGGGATGCAACTATTTCAAAAAAGATGCAACCGAAAAAGGATGAGTTTAAGCCTGTTGTTGAGTCAGAAAATCTGACTGAAAAACAAAGGCTTTTTTGCATTTACTACATTAAATACTTCAATGCGACTAAGGCATATCAGAAAGCCTATGGATGTGCTTATACAACTGCGAGGGTAGAAGGAAGTCGTCACCTTGCAAATCCTAACATAAATGCTGAAATAGATAGACTGAAAGCCGAGCAAACTCATGAATTGAGACTAGACGTTCGCGACATCTTGCAAAAGTATATTGATATTGCCTTCTCAGATATGACGGATTATGTCGAATTCGGTTATAGATCCACAACGACAAAAGAGATTGTTGGTGTAGATGACGCTGGAAACCCAATCATTAATGAGGAAACAGACAGTCATAGTTTCGTAGACTTAAAAGATTCAAATGAAGTAGATGGCACTATTATTACAGAAGTGAAACAGGGAAGGGGCGGCATATCAATAAAATTAGCTGATAGAATGAAGGCGCTGGATATGCTCTCCAAATATGTTGATTTCCTATCCGATCGCGATAAAAAGAGATTGCAAGAAGAATTGTTACGAATGAACATTGAGAAGACAAAAGCCGAAGTCGATAATTTAACTGATGAAAACAAGAATCACGGTGCCGATGATTGGGTCGCGGCGCTTAATGAAGTGGCTCAAAGACGTAAGGTGAAGAACAATGAATAACAAGCCATATAACGTTCTTGTCAGTCTCATTGATGTTTATTGGGATGATCCGGTAGCTTTTGCTGAAGACATCCTCCAATTCTTTCCTGATGAATGGCAGCGTAATGTTTTGAATGATTTAGCAGAAAGTCCATTTGTTTCTGTGCGTTCGGGACAAGGTGTAGGGAAAACCGGACTGGAAGCAGTAGTTGTCATTTGGTATTTATGTTGCCGTCCTAATCCGAAAGTGATTTGCACAGCACCAACGCGTCAACAGTTAAATGATGTTCTGTGGGCAGAGATAGCAAAGTGGCTTGAGGGCACACTCGTTAAGAATTTTCTTAAGTGGACGAAGACGAAGGTCTATATGATAGGAAACGAGGAAAGATGGTTTGCCACTGCTCGCACTGCAACAAAGCCAGAGAACATGCAGGGCTTTCATGAGGATTATATGTTATTTGTGGTAGATGAAGCGTCCGGTGTTGCAGACAATATCATGGAAGCAATCCTCGGTACCCTCTCAGGTGCTGAAAACAAATTATTGATGTGTGGGAACCCGACTCGGACGAGTGGGGTTTTTTATGATTCCCATCATCGTGACCGTTCCGACTACAGAACGCATAAAGTGAGCAGTTGGGATAGTTCCAGAGCATCCAAGGAGAACATCGAGCGGCTGATTCGCAAATATGGTGAGGATAGCGACGTTGTACGCGTCCGTGTTTACGGAGAATTCCCTAAATCCGAGCCGGATACATTCATTCATTTGGAAAAAGTCGAAGCAGCTGCAATGAAAGAAGTATATGTGAATGAATATGGTGAGCGAATTATTCCGGATGATGTTCCTTTAGAATTTGGTGTTGACGTTGCAAGGTATGGAGACGACGAAACAACGATCATACCAAGAATTGGGAGCTATGTTCCAAAGTTATACACCTATACCAAGCAGGACACTATGACAACCGCTGGTGAAGTGATCAAACTTGCAAAAGAGATGATGCTTAAATATGGTCGTCCTTCCTGCGTCATTAAAATTGATGATGATGGTGTCGGTGGTGGTGTAACCGATAGACTTCGAGAGATCGTTTATGAAGATGGTTTATACATCGATATAATTGACTGTCATAACGGTGGATCAGCTTTGGAACCTGAACACTATTTCAATTGGGGTTCCGAGTCGTGGGCCACAATTCGTGATTATCTCCATGACGGTGATATACAGATCCCGAATGATGAGGATCTGATCGGGCAGCTATCAACAAGAAAATACCGGGTTACATCGAAAGGGAAGATACACCTAGAAAGTAAAGATGAAATGAAAAAGCGTGGTTTACGCTCACCGGATAGAGCAGATGCGCTTGTTTTGGCGTTTGCGCAAACTGGAAAAGAACCGATGGATCAAAATACTGCTGCATTACTGAGGGGGGTGAAAGTACATGGCTAAATGGTATAACAAAGCTGTTGGAGAAATATCCAAACTTCGAACGAAGTTATTTAACTATGGTATGGGAATCATGACAGGAACGCTGGGGGCTGGATATAAACTAGATAGTAGCAAAGTGGACTATGAATTAACGAAGGCGCTCTATTACAACACACAGGATGAATATAAGCTCGGTGCAGGCTTCGCGAAGTCCATTATCAATAACACAGTTAGTTTTATGGGTGTTCCTGCATTTAAAAGCACGGATAAGGATGCGCAAGAGGTACTGGACGCATTTTTTAAGTCCAACATGTCCAATTTGCAACGGACGACCAGAGATAGCCTTAGAGATGGTGACTGTTATGTCTGGATTACTCGAGAAGAAGAGAAAGACGTTCCGTTATATCCAGAGCAACAGGTTCGCTTAGTTTACAATTTTATCCCTCCAGGGCAAGTGAAAGAGATAGTGCGACATCCCTTGACGGGAGAGGTTCAAGAATACATTCTTGTTTCATCGCATGAGTGGCGGGGTGAACAAGGTAATTCAAAGAAGGCAACCATTACCCAAAGAATCCGCAGAGGGGAACGTGAAATTGAAGTTGATGGTGACAATCATCCAGACATCGTGCCAGGCATCGAACCGACGCCGTGGGATTTCATTCCGATCATTCATTTTAAGAATGAGGGTGAGGAAAGCCTTTTTGGTCAATCTGATTTAGAACCGATCGAGCCGTTTTTGAAGGCGTATCACGACGTTATGTTGCATGCCATGAAGGGAAGTAAGGTGCACAGTACACCCAGGCTGAAATTAAAGTTGAAAGATGTAAAAGCTTTTCTCGCTAATAACTTTGGCATAACGGATCCTGTCAAATTCGCGAAAGAGGGAAAAACAATTGATTTAGATGGACATGAAATGCTCATACTTAGTTCAGATGATGAAGCGGAATTTATCGAAGCGCGGTCGGCTACTGGTGATGCCAAGGAGCTACTGAAGCTTCTTTTTTATTGCATTGTAGATACGTCGGAAACGCCTGAGTTTGTGTTCGGAGTGCACACGCCGTCCTCTCTATCATCGGTTAAAGAACAAATGCCGATTCTTATCCGTTCGATTGAACGGAAGAGGGAACACTTTGCTGATAGCTGGCAACGACTTGCGCGGATTGTTCTAGCGATGACAGCACAATCGGAAAACGTGTCATTTGAAACGTTCGCGACCGAATTGCAATGGGTAAATATTGACCCTAGAACATCAAAGGAAATCAGCGAAGAATTGCTGAATGTCGTGAATGCCCTTGTAGTGGCACTTAACAACAACATTATCAGCGAGAAGGCGTCCATAAATTACTTGGCGAAGCTGATCGATACTATGAATGAATATGAGCCTGAAGAGGGAGAAAGCGAAAAGGATCGTATTCAGCAGACTCGAATTAATCGGTTGAGGATGCCTGATAGTGAAGATTTGCAGAGTCAATTGAAAGAGATTGATAAACTTCTAGGGAAGGCGGTGTAATTAATTGGATCGTCTTTCACTTGAAGCTAGAAAAAAGCTTATTGAGCTACTGCTCAGGCAAGACAAGGAAATTCGTAAACTGTTTATTAAATCAATAGACAACATCGCAGAGGAAATCAAAAAGCGCGAACTCGAGGGCACAGTCTATCAGTATATCGAAATGATTGATGAGTATTTGAAGAATGAAGCGCTAACCATTGAAGAAGGGTTGCTAAGTTTGTTTGAGGAAGGACTGAAACTAAGCGTCGAGGCTGGTTTGCATCAATCAAAGCAAGCGACGATTTCTTTGTTGAAAAAAGCGAATATCGATTGGAAACCCATTGAACGATCATACTTCCGCACGAATGAAGCTGCAGTAACAGCAATGAAACAACATACAATTAAGGGGTTGAACCTTTCTGACCGTATCTGGGAAAAGGCCCGAACGGCTAGAGGAGCGATGGGCGATATTATACAAGAAGCGATTGTCCAAGGTGAGCACCCGACCAAGGTTGCTGAGATGCTTCAAAGATATGTTCGTGATGGTGCTGGCACGCTAGTTGCTGAATACCCAAACATGATGAAAAGGTTGTCGGTTCCGGATGATTTAAGTTACGAAGCTCTCAGACTTGCACGAACTGAGATGGCATCAGCGTTCGGTGAGGGAGTAAAGCAAGGGGCTGAGTTAAATCCTTCTAATCTTGGCATTCAATGGAGTTTATCAAATGCGGGTAATGCTTGTGATGTCTGTAAGAAGAACGCCACTAATGAAGAGGCTGGATTAGGTCCAGGTATTTATTTATTAGAGAACCTCCCTGACTATCCAGCGCATCCAAACTGCCTTTGTGTCTTATCAGAGATCGTGGAAGATACAGATACCTTCATTGATAGGTTAATAGAGTGGAATAGAAACCCTGCTTCACAAAGAGATATTGAGCTATGGTATCAAACTACTTACACAAAAGGCATGATTTGAAGGAGGTGATAACATGAGTAGAATCATTATTTGTGGCGAAATGTCGCAGGGGAAAGATAAGATTTTTCAGTTGTTCGGTAATCTTGCCGGAGAAATGAGGCTTGATGACATCCCAACCGCCCCTGGTGTTGATGTGAACGAACTGAAAAAAGGAGACGATGATCCACTTGAAGTAGTAGTGGAAATACCTGCTTCGAAGTCAAAACGAGGTTGGAACTATACGGCTAATTCATTAAGGAGTATCGTCGATGCGGTAAACAGTAGCACATTAAACGGTTTTCTCGGTCATCAGAAGCCGGAAGACGTAAGCAATCAATTCTTACCACCTGTAACCCATTGGGTTGGCGCTAAGATGGTAGGGGAGATTGCTTATTTTCGTGGCGTTGTAGACGCAGCTGCAAAGGACTTAAAACGGTGGATTAAGTCTGGTCGAATACGTCAGGTTAGTATTTTTGGTGTTCCCAAGTTACAAAGAGCAGCAGGTGAGACAAATGTCGTTGGGTATAAGCCAATGTCAATTGATTGGACGCCACTTGATCGTGCTGGGATGAATACACGGATTGTTGCCATGTCAGGCGAAATGTGGGATTTGGATGGAGAAGGACCATTGGGAGAAATGAATGAAGGAGGAGATAACATGACGCCAGAAGAGTTATTAGCAAAGTTAAAAGAAATGATGAACAATCGACAAATCACTGTACCAATGATTGCTGGAGAGATGGGGTGGACTCCTGAATCGGTTGCGGGTGAGGTTGATCAAACGTGGCTTAATAATATCACTACCGCCACTGATAAATTGAAGAAGGTCGAAGAGGCACTAGGTGTATCCGGTGAAATGGATGTCGTTTCAATTGCCACTAATGCAGCAAAAGCATTAAAAGAACAAGAGTCAGAGGGGATTCAAAAGATCGTCGGTGAAATGATGATGAAAAAGGTTACATCGGAGGCTGTTCGTAAAGATATCGCGAACACTGAAACGACACTCGGTAAGATGTGGGACTATCATTCCAAGTCAATCCAACCGAATATGACAGAGGAGCAAATTGCTGGTGAAATGGACTCTTTCTTGAATGATGGAGTAGTTAAAGGCATCATTAGCTCTTATCACACGGACAATCCGGCAAACCTTGGAAATGGTTCCGGTAACCAAACATCAAATAATCTAAAAACAAAGCGTGTATCGCTGTAAGGAGGAAATAAAATGCCAAATCAAGGGAGATCAATTCCAACAACAACATATCAAGCGTACCGTGCTAAAGTTTCTGACGGAAAAAGTGTTAAGGTTCCGGTTCCGGAGAATACCACCATTGAAGCTGGACATTTTTATGAATTAGACGGTTTTTTCGGTCCTGCTTTTCAATCGGTGACAACAGAAGCAGGTGAGACGGGAGAGGCTATACTAAACATCGAGCAAGCGGAATATGAAACAGATCAAATTCAGGTAACGAAGGCCTTCAATGCTGGTGATGTTATTTATTTTAAAGATGGTAAATTCACACCGGATGCTGAGACAGGCAGCGGAGAAGACGCAGTTGCTAATCGTAAGGTTGGTCGCGTTACCCAAGGGAAAGACCAAAATAATGTTATCTGGTTCATTCTTGGACCACAAGTATAAAGGGGGATTGAATAATGAGCATTAGAACGCATTCAATTGAAGATTTAAAAGAGCGACGCCGCAAAGGAACCATCGAGACTGAGGTTCCTTTTGTGTTTAACGGAATACAGGAAACTGTACAGAAAAAGATTGTCAACGGTGAAATGGAGATCATAGATATTGATAAACCAATTGGGGAAATGATGACTTCTGAAACATCTCGGAAAGAGTTGATCCAGAAAGTAGTATTGGACGTTGAGTTGGGGCGTGAAGAAGTTCCGGTCTTATATCGTCCGATTTATGAAACACTAACAGATCCTAACTTCCCGAAAGAATTCGAAGCGAAGTGGGCACAGAGCGGAACTGTCATCTTCTTTGAGCATTTGGAAGGGGAAGAAGTTAAATTCGGAAGTCTTCAAGCTGAACAAGGTCCTATTGCGCGATTGCATGGTTATGCTGCTGGATTTGAATACACGAAGGAAATGCAGATTTTTAACCAGACTTTTAACTTCGAGATGCTTAATAAGGCTTTTGGAGAAGCACATAACGCACTGCTTAATCACTTGCACCTTGGTCCTATTATTCAGTACACGTATAAAGCTGCCAATAAGACGGCTCCTGTTTACGTGAAGCCAGATGGGAACTCTGGCGCGCAATCGGATGCACACTATATGCTTTCATTGCGTGCTACTTTACGTAAAGCGTTGAAAGATGCACGTACAGCCAAGCGCCCTGGAACCATTCTTCTTGCCAATTCAGCGGACAAAGAAGATATTCAAGAAGCACTCGGCAGCATGACGCTTCAAGCAACGCCGTATGGAGCAACAAGCGGAATCACAGACATTATCTACTATGACGGATGGGATACGGCTGTAGCACGTAAATCGCACGCCTATGAAGGAGTTCCACAAGGGAAAGCATTCTTGATTCGTCCAAAACGTGGATTTAAGGAGCTTGTTAAACAAGGACTACAAATCAATTCAACAATTGGTGACCTTACACGTTTGGTCGAAGCTCAAATTGTAGGTGACTTCTGGAGAGGTGTTTTTGCTGCCGTGGAGGAAAATGTACAACTTGTGGAATTACCGGGTCAATAAGGCGGTGGTATAAATGGAGCCAACGGTATTAAACCTCAAACGTTTGAGGCTCATGGTGAATGACCCTCTTCAATTGGAGGAGGGGGAAGCACCGTTATTTACCGATGAAGAACTAATCTTGATGTTTGCGGAACATGAAAATATATTCTCCCTGGCTGCCGAAATTTGGACAATTAAAGCCGGTTTAATCCAAGCGGATATCCAATCCTATTCAGCTGGTAATGAGAAGTATGATCTTACTTCTATGAAAGATCGTTACACACATGCACTGGCTATGGCGAAGCAATATGCCGATAAAGCGGGAGACTTGATCGATGAAGAAGAAAGCAATGGAAGCATAATGCTCAAATTCCGTACGCCGGATGTGATGTAATGAAAAGTATTGTTGATATGCGGCGCAAACATACGAAATGGAGCATCGAGCAGAATCCAGTCGAAATCATGATTCATCGAACTGAAAAACGAAAAAAAGAGGGCTACATTGAAGAAGTAGAAAGTGACGTAGGTCCTTTTACTGTTCGTATTTTTGTTGCTAATTCAAGTTCTCCGCAAAAAGTTACGACATTAGCTGGTGAAAAACAGGTGGATCGTTACTTCGGATTACTTGCAGATCACGAAGCTGATATTCAAGCGGGGACAGATGTTAAGGATGAATTCGAAGCGATGGGGATGAAATTTCTAGTTAAATCAATCTGTCCACAAACTATTAACAGTCAGAATGTTGGTTATCAAGGTGAATTAGAAAGGGTGAGCTAGCATGGCTCTTGGAGACAAAATTAAAGCGGATATTAAGAGGAAAACAGCCGGAATGCATTTGCTTGCAACCCATATCGGTAAAGATTTAGAGAGGCAAGCCAAAAGCAATGCCTCCTGGACTGATCGAACGGGCAATACGAGACAAGCTATACACGGTGGAGGAGAGCAGTCCAAAAACAGTGCTCTTCTGTATCTCGCTCACGGTTCCATGGTAGGAACCTATCTCGAAACTGGTACACGTCCTTATGTAATCCGACCTAAAAATAAAAAGGCGTTGCGGTTTGTATCAGGTGGGAAAGAAATATTCGCAAAAAAGGTGAATCATCCCGGAATAAAAGCGCGTCCTGTAGTTGGACCTACTGTAGAATCCAACTGGCCGAAGATTAAACAGCAAGTCCGGCGCTATTGGGGGAGTACGTAATGAGGGATGAAATAAGAGAAACCCTAGTAGCAAGCGTTCCTACTGTTAAAGGCGAAGTGTGGGAGCCATCTGCTGCAGGTCCAGAACTTCCAAAACCGCACCTCGTTTTACGAGAAGGGGTACAAGATGCCGGAGAAGCATATGCAGATTTTACAACGGCTTACGAAGTGTGGCCGTATGTTAAGCGTACGACATTTAAAAATGTTGATCGTTTATCGAAAGAGGTTATTTCTGCTCTACATCGCAAGAGATTCGATGTAAAGGGGATTCCTCACTACATCGAATACATTGGCACGGCCAGTGAAGATATTGTCGACGATGAATGGGATGCACTGACAAGAGGATTGCGCTTTCAGGTATTCTCGCTTGCTTGGCTTCTGCATGAAGCGGTTGAACCTGATCCAGTGGAAGGAATGAAAGGCTGGACTGAACAGTATTTCCCTAACTTACAAACCGTTCCAACGCTATGGTCGCCGAATGATGATGCACCGGCTCTCTATTGGAGGCAATCATCTATTCAATCGGTTGAGACGATGAATTGGGGAGTGTGGATTACGGCTAGATTACATGGACACGTTATTTCTCCTGATGTATCGACTCGTAAACAGTGGACTGAATATGTCGTTAGGCAGCTTGCTTTAGATAAGAAGACTGTTCTTTCAGATAGCTCAAAAATGAGCTTCTTAAACGTTGCAGCTGATAGCGGGTATGATCCATTTCAGCAAGGACAAATCCAATTGGATGTACGCTATGGAATCTTAAGAGAAACTATGCAATATGAGCAAATGAAAAGGATCGAGATTGATCCGGAACATGGAGGTGTGATTCTTGGCTAAAAAAGAGAAGGATTCAACAAAAAATGTTATTCCAGAAATGGGATACAGCCGCGCTGAAATCTTAAGTGCGGCTTCTTCTTTTGATGTAATGCCGGAAGTGCTGGCAGGTGCTTTAAGTCTCTCAGAAAAAGAAAAACTCTCTCGATCTGAGATTGAAAGTTTAATTAAACGATTTAAAGGAAGGAAGGTGCAGAAATGATCGGTGCAATGTTTAGACTAGGTGAACAGAAAGTAAGACCTGGTGTTTATGTACGTTGGTACAACGCTGGGGGATCAGCATCTTATTTACGAACAATTGGTATTGCAGCTGCAGTCGTTCAATCAAACTGGGGTCCTTTTGGGGAAGTCATTACAGTTGAAAAGGCAGAAAATATTAAAAAGGATATCGGTACGGGTAAAGGTGCAGATGTCATAAATGAAATTTTTAACGGAGGAGCCTATACCGTATTAGCTGTTCGCGCTGGTCGTGGGGGTGATCCAGCAAAATTAACTCTAAAAAATGACGAAGATATCGATGTCGTAAATCTTCAAACTAAATACGCCACATCAAGAGAGTTTAACGTCACCATCCGAGAATCTTTAATTAGTGGAGAAAAAGAGTTTATTGTCTACGAGAATAACAGACAAATAGAAAACATTGTGTTTCAGCAAGGGGATGACGAAATCAACAACTTTGTCTTCGCCATTAATGAAACAAGTGATTATTTTTCCGCTACTAACTTAGAAGGGCTAGGGACAGAGTTATCTCTAGTTCTAAACGAGCCTGTAACTGGAGGGTCTGATCCTACCATTACAGCTGAGGATTATACGGATTCGTTTGGCGTAATTGAGAAGAAATTCTTTGATGGAATCGCAGTCGATACAGAGGACCATTCGATCCATGCCAGTCTACAAGCGTTTGTGAAACGTCGTTTACAAGAAGGAGCGCGGATTCAAGGCGTAGTTGGAGAAAGGATTAGCGTTCCATTTAATACAAGGAAGGATAATGCACGGTCATTCAATGACTTTGCCATGATTTATGTAGGCAATGGTTACGAAACACCAACAGGTGGGATTGATGGCGCACCAGCTGCAGGTCGTGTCCTTGGAATGATGGTGTCAGGAAATTATAAGACAAGCCTAACGAAAAAGTCTGTCCAAGGCTCTATCGGTGTTTATGGAGAGCTTACTAGCGCTCAATACAACGAAGCGGTTCAGAATGGGATGCTTGTATTCTCTGAAAACGCAGATGGACTCGCCCAGGTTGATTACGGTATCAATACCCTTGTCTCAGTTAGTAGCAGATGGAGTTAGGCAATGACTACCTTGAAGATAAAAGTTACGAGGAAGCCATTACTGCTTTTACTATTGCACTTGAAGAAAAGCCTGAAGACGAAGAAGCTACTAAACTATTAGCAAGGTCACAAGAAGAATTGGAAAAGGAACAACAAAAAGAGAGAGAGAAAGCTGAACAAGCGGAAAAAGAAAAACGTGAAGAAGAGGAAAGAAAAGCCCAGGAAGATAGCATGAAAATAAGTGATGAAGAGTTTGAACAATGGGTTAAAGACTTAATTGAAACTGGAGATGGAATAATAGACAGTGTAGAACCATACTTACCAGATGATTGGGAAGTAACAAATGTATACGTTAGTGCTGACTTTTTTACACCTGATGTAAGCGAACAATTGAGAATGGTTGAATCAGTAGGACCTGCTGTTGAGGACATGGTTGTAAATTCAGGGAAATGGCCATATACAGCTGTATATTTTAGGTATATTAAAGATGATCGTATAGTAGCAGAACCTAAAACTTTTGGTGGTTATACCATTAAATGAGTTATAGAAAATAATTACCTTATATTTGATAACAAAAAGCACCCGTGCAAGGGTGCTTTTTGTCTTCTTTATATTAGGGGGTGATCTTAATTTGGCAAGTACAGAGGTTTTTCGTATAGAAATACCGATTGAAACCATTGATAAATATAGCAGTGGATTAAGCAAAGCAAGAAGTGATGTTTCTAAATTTGAAAAAGAAGCAAGTAAAATGCAAAGCCGAATGGAAAGAATGAAGCGACAGAGATGGGAAATGAGGATCCGTGCTGTCGATCGTGCATCACGAGTTATAAGTAGTATTAGTTCCTTTGCTAATCGTGTGACTAGTAGAACTTACCGAATGACAATCAGGGCTATAGATATGGTAACAAGACCTTTACGCGGAATTATAAATGGTGTCACTTCTACTTTAGGTTTATTGGGTGCTACTGGCGGTATAGCGGGTGGTGTAGTACTTCCGTTAAAGATGAAAATGGATAGGCAGAGTATTACAACTGCCTTTGAGGTTCTTCTTGGTTCGGCGGAAAAAGCTGACCAAAGGATTACCGATCTTATAGAATTTGCTGGAAAAACACCTTATACACGAGATGAAATCTTTAAATCTAGTCGAGTTCTGGAAGTGTTTACGAAAGGAGCATTGTCTACTGGTAAAGGCCTAACGATGGTTGGAGATATCGCTGCAGGGACGCAACAAGGGTTTGAAGATGTCGCGTTATGGATAGGCCGGATGTATGATGCCATGTCATCTGGTAACAAAATTGGGGCTATGACATCTCGGTTGCAAGAAATGGGGGCTATTGATGGCACCCAAAGAGCTAGGCTTGAGGAGATCGCCGAAATGCCCGGAGATATCGTTAAGAAATGGAAGCTTGCTGAACGTGAATTTCAACGTTTTGATGGCATGATGGAAAAAATGTCAGATAACCTAGCAAATTTATTACTTGGCGCTAAATCATTTTTTATGAATAACATCATTGCGCGTTGGGGTGATGGATTGGCTAAGGCTATCACTCCTGCACTGGAGAGTTTTAGAACATGGAGAAGTGAAAACGCGGAGGGCATAAAGGAAATGGGGAATGCTGTCGAGCGTTATGGTGAAAAGTTTACTAAGTTTTTTGTTGAACACGTAAAGACAGGATTTTCTTATGTGAACAGTTTGTTTTTCTCAGATGAATATAAAGACCTGTCATTTGGCGCTAAGATTAGAATGATGGTCGATGATGCTACTAATGTATTCAGCGACTGGTGGGAAAAGACGGGAAGAGATCAAGTGACTAGTTTTAGCGGAAGTGCAGGGGACTTTTTAGGAGATATGCTTAATGCTGGTATTATGGCAGCTCTTGGAGCAAATTCAGATAAAGGTAGTCCCTTTGCTACTGCTGGGTATGAAGCTGGTACGTCTTTTGCATCTAAATTTTTAGAAGCTTTTAATGCGTGGGAAGTAACGAAAACAATTGCTAGTAAGGTAGCGGAGATCAACATACAGGGAATGACTGATCCGTTTAAAGGGGAAGGGTTCGGCTCCGCAGCAGGAGCATTTATTACAGATGCATTGATTCTAGGCGCCCTATCAAAAATATTAAAGCCATTCAAGGTACTAAAAAAACCAATGGAATGGGGCGGGAATGTTGCAAAGTGGGGTTGGAATAATACAATCGGCAGAACGACAAAGGGAGGCAGGGATCGCGCATCAGTAACCGAGCGTAGGGAAAGAGGAACACGCAGCCAAACGACAAGGAGAGGAGCGGCAAGAGAGGAAAGAAGAAGACAAGAAGCTGAAAGGCAGAAAACTATCTTTACACCTACATGGGACTCTAAGTCAACGCGGTCAGCGCAGAATCAAAAATGGTGGCAAAAGCTTTTTCCATTTAACAAAGGAGGAGGGGGAAGCCGACTTTTAAGACGAGTTCCTTTTTTAGGAGCGGGGTTGAGTCTTTTGTCTTTAGGAACAGCAACTAGCGAAGAGATACCAGGTATTTTAGGTGGTATAGGTGGAGGATTAGCTGGAGCGAAAGTTGGGGCGATAGGAGGAGCCGCACTTGGTTCAATCGTTCCCGGAGTCGGTACTGCTATTGGTGGAGCTGCCGGAGGGATTATTGGTGGTATTGGTGGAGCAATAGGTGGGGAACAAATTTTAACTTGGTTATTTGGCCCGAAGAAGGCGTCCACAGCAGAAAACGTATCGGAGAGGACGGTGAGTAATGCTGAACACCCACTTGCTTCACAATACAGTATGCTACCTTCTAACATGAATGCAGAGCACTCATTCAGATCATTAACTGAGCAAAGTCAGGTAATGTCAGAAGCGATTGTTCCATTGAAAGAAAGAGCTCAAGAAACTTCGCAAGCATTAGAAGAACTCAACTCTCACTTGACTGAAGCAGCTGCAGGAATAGCAGGATCATTTATTCCTTTGTCAGAGCTAGGAGAACAAATAAATACGAATACATCGTATTTAACAGAGTACCTTGAGCAATCAGCGAGATTCGTTGCAGAAACGTTCTTGCCACTGTCCCATCACGGAGAGAGTTTGAATGGGAATTTATCTAATCTAAGCAATAGAACCTTACAAGCTGCTGGCTGGATTTCGAGCATTTCAGGTGTACAAAGTGGAGCGGCTGCGGTGAGAGGGGCGTTGAGTAACCTTGCTTCACGAATAAGGAACGTCAACGTACCGTCTATAGCTGGTTCTGTCAGTACCAATAAGAAAGCTCGTCCTTATGCTGATGGGGGTTATATCAATCAACCTCACCTTGGCTTAGTTGGTGAAGCTGGTCCTGAAATGATCATTCCTCTTTCAAGCGGCCGTAGAAATAGAGCGATGGACCTCTATCAACGTACAGGTCAAATGCTGGGTGTGCGTGCTTATGCTGATGGTGGAATGGTAGGTAAAGTACCTATTGAAACAGGTCCAACCTTATCTTCAGGAATTAATATCATCTTTGGTGATATTAAAACGGAAGTACAAGCAATTCTTGAGGGACAAGGTGAAACTGGTGAGTTAGACCTTGCTGGTTTAGGTGAAAAAATTGCGGACGAGGTCGCAGGGGCAATCGTTCGAAAGGCGAAAGAAATTTCAAGCAATATGCCGATGGTGAGGGGGTAGTGCAATGGATTTTTGCTTACTTGATCAACAGTCGGGGCAATCATTGATATTTCCAGTGAACCCTCAAAACGTCCAAGTGACACAAGGCGCTAAAACCTTAAACTTCACCCCTTTAAAATTGGGGGACGTAGACATTCCAAGAGGGAGGAAACCGATACGAATATCTTGGGAAGCTTTTTTCCCAGGGGCTCAAAGGACACTCCCGTATAATAAAAACCCGTTAAACCCCAACGCACTGATCCATCAACTTCGTGTATGGTTAAATACTGAAAAAAAGTTGAGGATCGTCATCACACCGTCCCCTTGGAATCTACCAGTATTTATTAATGCGATAGAAACGACGCACGGGGACGTAGCGGGTGATGTGCACTATACGATTGAGCTAATGGAATGGCGTGATATGGTTGTTAAGGAGAAAAGCGCTCCCGCTAAAAAAAGAGCAAGTAAAAATACGCCTAAGACGCATACGGTAAAAAAAGGTGATACTCTTTGGGGGATTGCCAGGGATTATACGAAAAAGGGAAATCGATGGACCGAAATGTGGGAGATCAATAAATCCAAAAGTAGAAGTAAGAATCCTGACCTCATCTATCCAGGTGAGGTTTTTACTTTGCCTTCGGGATGGTGATTTTATGGCTGTTGATGTAACGAAAGTAGCATATAGTCTCGTGCTCCTACCTCCTGATGGTAGAGAAATAACTATTGATGATTTACTCCTAAAAGGAACGTTAGAAGAGTTAGAAGGTGAGCTGGCAGCTCGTCTTTCTGTCACGTTTAGAAATATCAAGCTGAAAGATGCCTGGATACATCGAGAGGCCTATTTGAATCGACGGGTCCTTTTAAAAGCAACTGATGGAGTCACTACAAAAGAGGTTTTCAGGGGAACGGTTTTTCGTTGGAAAGAGTCTTCTACAGATCATACGGTCAGCTTTACAGCATATGATCATCTGTTTGATTTTCAACGATCTAAGGATCATTGGTATTTTACAAAGGGAGAAACAGGGGCATCGAGCATACGTAAAATCGCAACCAGAGCCAATGTACCAATAGGTAGTATTAACGGGCCAAGTGTGAAGTTAGCTCAGAAGCTATATCGAGGTGGAGGGCAAGGCGATATTATTGCTGATCGCCTTGAGGAATCAAGGAAAAAGGGGGGTGGCCGTTATATAGCAAGATCGACGCAAGGCAAGCTTGAAGTGGTAAAAGAGGCATCAAATAAAACTGTCTATCTCCTAGATAATGATTTTGTAGAGGATAGTTCCGACGAACACGATATCGAATCTCTCGTCACTCGAGTGAGGATCTATGGAAATGAAGATAAAAAGGGCAGGGCGCCAATCAAATCGACGATGGAAAGAAACACGGAATTTGGTTTGGTTCAGGATGTCATCTACAGTTCTTCTAAAAATATGGCCGAGGCGAAAAAGGAAGCAGAAGAAATTCTGAGCGAGAAAAGTAAGCCGGTTATCGAAAGGAATCTTTCAGGTCCATGTGTTCCTTGGATTAGAAAAGGGGATCTTGTAGAAGTAATGACGGGAACGATTTGTTTAGTGAAAGATGGGAAGGTCATTCCTGCTCCTGTGATCGTGAAGAGCATTAGTCACGACATTTTAAACATGAAAATGACGTTGAAAGTGAGAGGGTGATCGAAATGGAAGCCAATCAAGGAATAAGTTCTTTCGTGCATTTTGTAAGGGGTCAGGCTAGTGGGATGGATAAAACCTTTTCAGATCCCTCCTTACTTGGAAGTATGGTTGGCTCCTCTTTACAGGTGGATGGTACATCTGAGCTTATCCCAACAGGTGACTATTCCATCATTCGAGGAACAAGTGTATCAAGTGGTGATAGGGTGCTATGCATCCCTGCTGGTGGTGTATATGTCATTGTAGGGGTGGTGGATTAGAGTGGCTTTATATCCTAGTTTTGAACCTCCAAGTATGTTTGAAGAAGAGGAAGGAACGCAGGCTGAAGATGTAGTAGCTCCTAAATTTAATGAGGAAAAAGAGCGGATTGAAGTAAATGGGGTCGGTCAAGCCGTAATCGGCGATGAAAAGGATGCTTATCGTTTTTGGGCCATTAAGTGTTGTTTGACGGAGCGGTATCAATACGCGGCATACAGCGATGATTTTGGCGTTGAATTCGGGACAATCATCCGCGCGAACTACCCAAGATCGATTGCAGAAAGTGAGATTGAAAGAACAATCGCTGAAGCCTTGTCGGTTGATCCTAGAACGGTAGCAGTCGATAACTTTTCTTTTGAGTGGAAGGGCGACAGTGTATGGATGACCTATAGAGTGGAATCCATTTACAACACAGAGATTTATGAAATGCAGAGAGGGGGTGAGGGAGTTGCCCGTATCAGAGTTCGAGCTGCCTGAATTCTTGCAGGTTGACGAGGATGAAATACACGAGCGAATGCTAAGGCAAGCACCCAGGAATTACGATTCCGCAGAAGGGGCTTTATATTTCGATGCCACTAAGCCTGTGGCGATGGAAAAGGCTGAAATGATTGGATTCAACCTTTCATTAGCTTTACAAATGATGTTCCCGCAATTTGCAGAGGGTCGCTTTCTTGATTATCACGGTGAATCAATTAGATTGCCTCGTCATCCTGCGGAAAGTTCAATAGGCTTTTTAACATTCGAAGGAACCCCTGGTACTTTGATCCATCCAGGTACAATTGCGATGACCGTAGAAACAGAGGATATGCCGTCAATTAGCTTTGTTACAACGGAACAAGGAACCATCGGTGACTCAGGAACTGTTATAGTCCCTATCGAGGCGATAGAAGCGGGGAGTGAAGGCAATGTGCCAGCTGACACCGTCGTTATGCTAGAGAGATCAATCGAGGGTGTTACATCCGTATGGAATGAAGAACCGACAGAGGATGGTCTTGACGAAGAAGACGACGATCACTATCGCGATAGAATTCTTGATCGACGGAAAAACCAAGCTTTAAGTGGTGCGAGACGTGACTATGAAGCTTGGGCGAAAGAGGTACCAGGTGTTGGTGATGTAATCGTCATACCTGAAGCTGATGGCTTTGGAACAGGAACAACCAAGGTGCTAATTACGTCGCAAACAGGTGGTGTTGCTTCTCCAGAACTGATTGATACAGTTCAACAACATATTGCCCCGGACAGAAGAGATGGAGGAGGTTTAGCACCGATCGGAGCATTGGCTTCTGTTGGTACAGTAGAACCACTCCCACTAGATATTTCTTTTGCTTCGATTGATTTAGAGGATGGATATTCAGAGGAAGAAGCGTTTGACCTGCTTAAAGAGGCATTGGAAAAATACTTTAACGAAGAATCTGATGGTGGGTTGATTAGGTATACACATATCGGATCTCTTGTCGTATCAACAAAGGCAATTAGAGATTATGATGGATTGCTTATCAATGGAGGAACTGAAAACATACAACTGACCAAGGGGCAGATTGCTTCTGCCGGTGAGGTGGTTATAAGAGATGCGGAAGCTTAAAGATCAGATCATACAATCTCAGTCCGCTAAGCAAATGATGTCATACATTTTGCCGATGTACGACAATGATGAATACATGCTCCATGTATTTGAGGCAATAGGAAAGGAAATTGACGAGTTAATTACATGGGTCACGGATTTTGAAAATCAGCCTTACCCTCAATTTGCGACATTTACCTTACCATATTGGGAAGAAAGTTTAGGGTTAGAGGTCGATAGAAGACTCTCAATTGAGCAGCGTAGAAGTCGTATTATAACGAAATTAAGCACCTATTTCCCGATCACTCGATATCGTTTGGAGAGGATAGCGTCTGCCATTGCTGGTGTGCCGGTAGTTGTTGAGGACTTTACTGGTCCGTACACATTTAACATTTTGTTAAATGGATTTGGAGCAATCAACTTTCGTGAGCTACTTAGAGAAGTGAATGAGATTAAGCCAGCTCACTTGTCTTTTACCGTTACTCAAATGATGAAGGCGGGGTTTTATCTACCGACTACAACGTTAACGGGCGAAGAAGTTACCATTTACCCATGGACCCCACGTCAAATCGAAACTAGGAGTCGTACAAAATATGCAAGTGCAGCTCAATCAGTAGAAACGATTTCAATTTATCCGGAAAGGAGTGGAGAGATTGGCTGAAAATTATTACACGATTATCACGAAGGTTGGCCAAGCGAAAATCGCAAATGCCCAGGTGCTTGATAAAAAAGTAGACATCACTCATATTGCTGTGGGCGATAGCAAAAGTAATCCTAACGAAAATCAAACCGCATTAATTAATGAACAATGGCGTGGCATGATCGGTACGCTAGATATTGATGAAGATAATCCGAATTGGATTGTAATAGAAGCGGTCATCCCTTCCGATGTGGGCGGTTTTAATGTCAGCGAGGTAGGGATTTTTGATGCATCTGGTGATTTAATTGCTGTTGGAAAATATCCCGAAACATATAAGCCGGTCATAGCGGAAGGAAGCGCAAAGGATCTTTTTATTCGAATGATCATTGAGGTTTCTAACGCCTCATCCGTTCAATTGAAAATTGATCCTACTATTGCTATCCCGAGTCGCAAATGGATCGGTGAAGAACTTGAAAAAGCGAAGAATACCATGATTCCTAAATCATCAATGGGCGAGCCTGGCGGAACAGCGACTCTTGGTCCTGATGGTAAGTTGTTGCCTGAGCAAATGAGGGAAGTCGACATCCCCGTAAAAAGCATCAACGATAAAACTGGCGATGTCAATCTGACGGCGGAGGATGTGGGGGCGGAGACGCCACAGGGAGCGCAACAGAAGGTCGATGCTCTAGCTGGCGTCGGAAACACAAAAACGGTAAAACAATTATCGGACGAGCAAGCTGCACATTTAGCGGAAAAAGCATCAAAAGATAATGTGCATGGGTTAAGGGATGCGTACATTATGTTAGGTGAAAACGCAGGAATAACTGGAGACTTATCATTAGCAACTTCGGTTGTTATAGGCAAGGATGCTTTATCTACACATTCATCTTCTGTAGTTATAGGTAAGCAAGCGTCAGCGGTTGCAAGTGTTGCAATAGCTATCGGTGATAACGCTAAAGTTGAGGCATCTTATGGTACTGCGATAGGGAGGAGTTCTAAGGCGGGTCAGAATGGTTCAGGGACGTTCGCTACGGCATTAGGTATGAATGCACAAGCATTAGGAAGTAATTCATTATCTTCTGGATACGGATCAAAATCCGAAGGGAGTGATTCAGTAGCTTTAGGAAGAGGTTCTTCAGCAAATAGTGGTCTTTCTATCTCAATAGGAGGCTCTTCATTGGCAGAGGGTAATCGAGGTATAGCTATTGGCGGTGCTACGTTATCGGAAAATATTTATTCCATGGCTTTAGGTTATGCAGCTTCGGCAACAGGCAGTTATTCAGTAGGATTAGGATATGAGGCATTGTCAGAAAACAATCATGAAGGTATTTTAGGCAGTCCATCAAACCTTGCTACTGGTACTAAATCGTGGAAAGTTCCTGGAACATTTACGGTAAACGGAACTAAGAATTTTGAAATGCCTCATCCTCATCCTAACAAAAAAGGTACTCATGTGCTACGACATTCCGCAGTTGAATCTCCAACCGCAGGTGACACGCTTTACCGCTACACAATCGAAGCAACCGAAGCCAACCAAACGGTGGAAATGCTGTTACCGGACTACTTTCAATACCTAAATAAAAATGTGGACGTTTGGGTAAATGGTGACGGACATTTCGGACGTGCGTTCGGAAAGGTTGAAGGCAACACATTAATAGTAACATGTGAGCTTGCGGGTTCTTATAAGTGTCTTGTTATCGGTACAAGGAATGATGATCACGACAGCGTGCAGGAATGGGATATAAAGGGCGTAGAACGTGAGATTGGTGAATCTTGGACAGGTGAAACCTATGTCTTTAGCGATGATGAAATCGTGACAGAGGATGAGTATATTGAGGAGGTAGTTGCATGAATATCGTAATTACAAACAGCAAAATGCAATATAAAGCGAATGACGGCGGAGTGACTAGACGAATCCCTGAACATTTTAAAAAGCGTACAGTAGTTTTTGAAGTGGATGGAGAAGAAAGACGTATTTTTATTGACAAAGATCAGTTGCCGCGAGAAGTGTCAGAAGAAGATATTGTCGCTTACATTGAGGATAACTTCGATGATTCTACTTTAGTAAACGAAAAGTATGAACAATTAAAGTTGGAACAAGCCCAAGCAAACGCCGAGTTAATTCAATTGATAATGACTATGAGTGGAGGGGTTAAATAATGAATTTCACAGCAGAGAGTCAATTAGCTAAAGATTATGTCCTTCTCATTAAAGCAGGGAGAATTTCTTTTGAAGATGTACCGCATTTATTTAATTTGAGAGATGTGGTTAGTGATGTTCTCGGTAATTAAATTATTTCTAATAATGATAAAGGAGTTGTTTTTCATGGATTTTACAAAGGATAGTGCATTGGTGAGAAGTTACGTTCTTCTTATATTAGCTGGAAAAATGACTTATGAAGAAGTACCCAACCTCTTTAATTTGCGAGACGCCGTAGCGGAGGCACTTACCAAATAGCAAGCTCAAGCAGCTTAAAGCGTACACAGAGTAGGCTTTTTTATTTTGTGTAAAATGTAACAGGTAAAAAGAAGAAGGACATCATACCCTCTTGTCGTATATTTTAGGCAAGGGGGTGAATCATGAATTCTTCGATTATCGCAGCGTTAATTGTAATTTTTTTAGGTGCTTTAGGAGGCAGTTACTATAAAAAGAAAAAGAAATAGTTCAGTGAGAGTCCTTCGGGGCTCTTTTTATTTTACAGAGAGAGAAAGAGGGGTCGCGATTGGAGGAGAAAAAGTTGGAAAACATGGTGCAAGACCATGAAAAGAGGATTATTGCACTCGAACAGAACTACAGTGAGGTTAAGCGAGACATTGCCGCTGTACAGACTTCTCAATCCAAGATTGAAAATATGCTTTATACGCAGAATACCGAACAAAAAGAATTAATTGATAAGCACCAAAAGGAGCAGAAAAATCTACTTGATACTTTGCTTGTGCACACGCTAGGGATAAAAAAAGACAACAACAAACACAAGTGGGAAGTGCTTTTAACAGCATTTGGTGGTGGGGGAATCGTCTATCTAATCATAGAATTTTTAATTAAATAGGAGGCACGAATGATGAAAATCAACTGGAAAGTACGCTTTAAAAATCCAATCTTTTTGGCGCAAATCATTTTAGCGATCGGAGCACCGTTACTAGCTTATTATGGTTTAACAGCACAGGACCTCACCACATGGGGTTCTGTTTTTAATTTGATTGGGGATGCGCTATCCAATCCATACGTGCTAGGGACGATTGCAGTTAGCATTTACAATGCTTTGCTGGACCCGACAGTGACAGGTCTATCTGATAGTAAGCAGGCTTTAAGGTATATAAAACCTAAAAAGGATAGTGATTATATTGGCTAAAATAATTGTACTTGATGCAGGTCACGGCGGTACTGATCCAGGAGCAAACGGCTTTGGAATAAAAGAGAAGGATTTAACCCTCGATCGAATTTTAGCTATAAAGAAGAAATTAGAAACCGAATATGACGGAGTAAAGATCATTCTTACTCGAAGCGGTGACACTTATCCAACGCTCACACAGAGAGCCAACATCGCAAATAACGCTAATGCTGATCTGTTTATATCTGATCATAAAAACTCGTTTAACAGTAGCGCTAGAGGATTTGAGACGTTTACTTACACCAACGCTTCCGCAACTTCTAAGGCATATCAGAATGTAGTCCATCGAGAAATTTTTGGACGCATTAAAAAATATGGCATTCCCGATCGTGGACAGAAGTCACAGAACTTCGCCGTATTAAGACAAACGAAAATGCCCGCTGTCTTGCTTGAAGAAGCGTTTATCGACCATAAGCACGACAATGAATTGCTAAGCTCTAATGTATTTAGACAAGATTACATCGACGGTGTGGTGACAGGTATAGCTAAATGTCTCGACTTAAAACAAAAGGAAGGAGCAGTGGGTGTGGCAAATAGAACAGACGCAAAAATTATTTTCGAAGGCAAGAATGTCGCAGGATTCGTGGAAGATGGTCGTACTTATGTTCAGGTTAGAGACTTAGCCAACTTAACAGGGTTAAAGATTAATTGGGATCAAAAAAGTAAGACGGTGTCGTTAAGTAAATAAAAATATGCCCCTGCTCGTGTGGAGTGGGGGCTGTGACTTTACAGTATAAGTAGATAAATTCCTAATAGTTCTTCCGCAATTGCGCCCGATTCTTGAAGAACGTTCTTGTAGTAAAGCAACCGTTAATTTATGCTACTTCATAAATATAATAAATAAAACCTATCTTTCAAAAAAACAGGGTAACGATTCCGCATGGGGCCGTTACCCTAATCATATCAACATTTCTAAGAATTCATCTTCTTGTTTTTCTATTTTGTTCTTTGATGGATTTCCTGAAATTCCTAAAATTTTTCATGCCGCCCATACTACTAAGTATTTCATTTATCTTTTCTCTTTCAATCATTTTAGCATTCAAACCTTGATACTTAGTCTCTTTTTTTAATTTCCAATAGCTTTCTAGCCTTTCAACTGATAAAACACCATCTTTTATTGCCTTTTGCACTGCACAGTTTGGTTCATTTTTGTGTGTACAGTCATTAAATTTACAATCAAAAGCAAGTTCATCAATATCAGAAAAGGATTTCGTTAAATCTGCGCTTATAATCCCAAGTTCCCTCATCCCCGGAGTGTCTATAACAACACCTAAATTCGGCAAAATAAGAAGTTCACGTCTTGTCGTAGTGTGTCTGCCCTTATCATCATTTCTTATCCCATTTGTTTCTAAAATATTTTGACCGAGCAAACAATTGATTAAGGTTGATTTTCCAACTCCAGATGATCCTATGAACGCTGCTGTCTTACCGCTAGAGAGAAATCTTTTTAAAGATTGACATCCTTCATCAGAAGTACTTGTTGTAACAAGCACTTCTACACCAATGGCAATAGAAGAAATTTCGTCAAGTCTTATCTCTATGTCCTTACATAAATCTGATTTTGTGAGTACAATAACTGGTACTGCACCACTATCCCAAGCGATGGAAAGGTAACGCTCTAGTCTGCGTAAATTATAATCATCATTCAGTGACATACAAATAAAAACCGTATCAATATTTGTAGCGACAATCTGAATATCTTCTTTAGTCCCTGCCATTTCACGTGCAAATACGCTTTTTCGTGAAAGTATGCGGTGAATAATTCCGTTTCCCTGTGAATTATTTGTTCTATCGACCATAACAAAATCTCCAACAGCAGGATATTCAGAAATTCCTTTTACACTATAGTGATACTTACCGGATATCTCAGCAACAATCTCACCTTTTTCCGTGATTACCTTATATAAATTTTTAGATTGTGATGAAACTCGGCCAATAAAAAGTTCTTTATATATTTTAGACTCCTGTATAAATTCTTCAGTAAGTCCCAAATTTTTCATATCAATATTATTCAACTTCATTTCCTCCTAAAGTTTTGATTATAACTTATGGGAGGTTTTATGCATGATTTTAGTTTGCACATACCTCCCCATTTGTTACAATCTCAGCGTTTTGCTTGCTATACATAAACACAGCATCTCCTTTCATTACTTATAAGCTTGATTATACCAGAATCTAGTCCTAATGTTCCAAAACAAGTTAAACAACGATCTTCAACAATCTGGCCCGTTTGTTGGTGTTACATATTCATTTCATCATACACTAAGTCATTAAGATCTGCCTCAGCTTAATTACAGGGCATTTTTTATTTTTGATCGGGAAATATAAACCCGAGGTGATTGCATGGATCTAATCAAGCCTTTTGAACCCATAAGGAAGGATGAAATACCATCCGGTGATTGGATAACTCAAATAAAATGGGACGGCGTACGGATCCTAACTTATTTTGATGGTGATGAGATTCGGCTGTTTAACAGAAAAAAGAACGATCGCACGAAAAACTATCCTGAACTATTAGATATTAAATCTTATTGTAAAGCTGATTCGGTTATCTTAGATGGAGAAATAATTGCACTCGGTAGCGATGACAAACCTTCTTTTCACGACGTTATGCGTCGAGATGGGATTCGGAAGTTTGAGAAAGTAGAGTACATGAAAAGTGTTGTTCCTATTACATACATGATTTTTGATGTTATATATTTTGATGGCGAATGGATTAATAAGCGACCATTAATAGAAAGGTTAGATATTTTATCAAATATAATTGAACCGAACAACCATGTACAAGTGGTTTCACCTCACGAGGACCCTGAGTCTCTTTTTGAGGTAATAGTGCAGCAAGGCATGGAAGGAATCGTGATGAAGAAGCCAGCTGGTGAATATACAATCGGAGGGAAAAATGATGCATGGATTAAGGTTAAAAATTATCGTGATCTTATCGCAGTAATTGGGGGATTTACATTGTCAGGTGGTATTATAAACTCCATTCTTTTGGGTTTATATGATAGTGAGGGAAAGCTCCATTATATAGGTCATACCGGAACAGGAAAGCTTAGTAATGAAGATTGGAGACAACTTACCAAAGCGCTTATACCTACAACAATTGAGGAGCGTCCCTTTATAAACAAGCCAGATCGAGAAAGAAATGCTAATTGGGTTGAGCCGATATTAACAGTAAAGATTATGTATGCTGAATGGACAGCGGGTCATTCTTTACGACAACCATCCATTCAAGCGATTGTAGATGCATCACCAGAACAATGTGTATTTGAGGATGATATGTTGAGAGGGTAAGGCAGAATCACCCTACTCTTTCAACGCTTTTTAGGCAGTCAATATCTATGTACTCAGCTTCATCATCAACGTAAATTTTCACCCATTGTTCCAAGTAATCCACCCAATTGACAACACCGATTACCTCTTTAAAATAGCCATCCTTCCAATAAACGATCCTCACATCTAACTCGTGGTTTAACGCATCCATCACGACTATTCCTATTTCTTGTAGTTCTTGTTCGTCAAGTAGCGGTTTATCAACTTTCTTCATTTCCTCTTTTCTGTCTCTCAGCGCCTGTACGTGTTCTGGCAAAAACATACGATGGCTTTCCCATAACATATTACCTCGTTTTAAGTGTTCGCTCATTTGTAATGCCCTCCAATCTTTTTAGCTCGATCTAACGCCTGCCCTGCCTTAGTAAAGGACGAAGCATAGATAATGGCCGTTGAACCAAACCTGTCTCGTAAAGAATCCATCACATAGCCAAGTTCAATCTTTTTTTCCTTATCTTGATCAAAAAGGCTTAGTTGTATTTCCTGATCTGAACATAAATTTGATAGATTAACGGCTAATCGACGAATCGGTAGACCATCCCAAAACATCGAGAAAAGACTATCTGCGGCTATGTAGACTTCCTTTGTAATATTAGTTGGCTCGTACAGAGTTGTTTGTCGATGGAATCCCGTCCTTATCATGTAGTTTGCTCCGCCTACACTAACAGAAACGGTAGAACCCATCACCCCTGATTTACGTGCTCTTCGGCACACTTCTTCACATAATTCACGAAGAACGATAGATATTTCATGATAATCAGCATAATCCCTTGGCAAAGTCATGCCGTGACCAATCGCTTTTTGTCGATCATGAGATCGAGTAGTGACAGGAGAATAATCAATGCCATGAGAAGTCATCCATAATACATGGCCGTTAATGCCCCACCTTTTCTTGAAACGTTCAAGTGGAGTCGTAGCAAATTGTCCAATTGTACGAATGCCCATATTACGAAGGTGAGAAGCCATTCTACTGCCAATGCCGAACATTTTTTCAATAGGAAGTAGCCATAATGTTTCCGCTAACTCTTCTTTCCTTAACCAAAAGATTCCATTTTTATTTTTTTTAGCAAAGTTATCACACGCCATTTTTGCGAGTATCTTGTTTTCTCCTATACCAACCCTTGCATACACCTTTGTTTCTTTCCATATTTGCTTTTGTATCTTTCTAGCCATTTCAAAAGGGGTTCCAAATAACTTCTGACTTCCGGTTACATCCATAAATTGTTCGTCAATAGAAAATGGTTCAACAAGGTCAGTATACCTCTCTAATATTTCAGTAATTTGTAAGGAAACGTTTATGTATTCTTGCATATGTGGTTTAAGTATAATCGCTTCTGGACACTTTTGTTGTGCTTCCCAAAGCCTCTCGGCATTTGCGACGCCTTGCTTCTTTGCGATTGGACATGCAGCCAATACGACTCCTGACCGTCTTTTGGGATCGCCAGCAACAACGACAGGTTTATCGTGTAGTTCTGGGCGTTTTGCCTTTTCAACGGAAGCATAAAATGATTGCATATCAACCATAAAAATAATTCCCACTCTATTTCCCTCCTAAAAATACGAATGAATGTTCTGTTTTACTTGATTATAGAATAAACGTTCGTATATAATGAAGTCAAGAGGAATTAAAAGGGAGGGCAAACATGAAAATTTCAACTCGTCAGAAAGAAATCGTGAACGCAATTGTCGCATATGTAGAAGAAAGAAATTATCCGCCAACTACTAGGGAGATAGGGGAACTTGTCAATCTAAAGTCATCTGGCACTGTACACGGACATTTAAATAAACTACGAAGAAAAGGTTATCTGGATTGGGAAGAAGGCAAACCAAGAACGTTAAAGGTCTTGAAGGTGGTTTGATAAAGAAAAAATAAAACAATAGAGGAGGCATACAAGTGCCAATAACAAATAAAAACGTACAAGTAATATTTGGTACAGGGGACATTGGGGCTCATGTGGGGTGTTTAAGTGATAGGAGTTCTGGTGTTGTTCAGTTTACTGAAATTGAACCAAGACCAATAGGAGAAAAGTTTACGTCTGATAAAAAGAAATTGGAAATCGACAGGGCCCCTGTTACACTTATTTTTAATAAGATTGAAAGTTTAGATGCTGTAATATATCAATTAAAAAAGCTAAGAGATATAATGGGTGAAGAAGGTAAGTATGAGTGGACAGAAAGTGGATTGATTGTAGAAGCGAATCAATGATAAAATTTACTCATTCGAAAAAGGATATATTAACAGCTGAGCATCACCTTTATATAGAAGAAAGATGATTTAGCTCTCGTATGAGGGCTTTTTTGCAGGACTTTTAGGACATCTAACGAATAGTATATTTAAACTATAAAGGCGGTGTTTAAATGTTTAGTGCTTTTCTGCAGCCGACAATTGGACGCAACGCAGAAGCTTACAAAACCCTTTATCTTATCGAAAATCACCTTAGATATATTATCAGATTTTCCGAAAACGAACCTCCTTATAACGCTACACTTTATGACCTCATCGATACTGCACAAAAAATCCCCCAAAAAGAAAGACGAATCACCAACGAAGTGCTCGAAAAACTTTACTGGGTTGTTGAAATAAGAAATAAAACCTGCCACATGCACCCGATCAATGACAGAGAACTCGTTTTATTAAATGAGTGCTGGAGAGAAGCTTTGGAGGCTTATCGCCAATTTGTGATGTTGGACGAAGAAGGATAGTTATAGTTATTTTTTTAAAACATAACAGAAAAATAACCAAAAAACATAACGTGGAAAAGTTGTGCGGAGTTTGACTGTTTTTTAATCTACTCACCTTGTTGGATATGGTTGAATAAAAGAGAGGGAAAACCTCGAAAAGCCTTCTAAATTATGGGCGGCATGATGTAATCATCCCCCATAAAATGCCTTAGTATCAAGGTTTTCCCTCTTATGAATTTGGTTATTTAGCCAAAACATAACAAAAACATAACGTTTTTATTGAGGAAGTTTTAAATTGATACTTTCGAGGATGTTTCCGTATAGATTTGTAATCTTTGCGGAGGCATCCTTTTTCATTTTATTGGTTACATGCGTATAAATCTTCATGGTTGTTTTTATGTCCTCATGACCAACCCTATCCATAATCGTAGCGATATCCACACCAGCCTCAGTAAGCATACTTACGTGAGTATGTCTAAGCATGTGAGGAGTGGCATTCTTTTTAATCGACGTCATAGAAATTAGTCGGGCCATTCTATCTGTTATGTTTTTTGGCGTAAATGGATAGCCGTTATCTCGGCAAAACACAAAGTCCATATCGTTAAAGTCTTCATACATGTGCTTGTATTGGATTTTATGTTTATCGTTTTTTCTCACAAGTCTCCAGAGCATGTCCATGATCGATTTCTCAACATCTATTATCCGAACCGAGCCATCTGTTTTAGGCGGAGTGAGGTCGAAGTCTCTCATGTTATTTCGTTCGCTGTACAATGTTTTGATAATAGAGATTTGGTTCTCTTTAAAATCTAAATCTGGTTTCTGTAAAGCGCACAACTCACCTGAACGCATACCAGTAAAGGTCAACAAATAAAACCTTTCATAATCCAAGTAAAGTCCGTATTTCTGTGTGGTAGCAAGAAATTCTTCTAGTTCTTCATGTTCTAAATACAGTTCCTCAATAACCTCTCCTTTAATGTCTTCGACGGTTTTTCTTTTCTTAGGTACAATCACACCGATGGTGGGGTCATCTTTAATTAATTTGTGACGAATAGCATATCTAAAAATCATGCCCCCAGATATATTTGCACCTTGAACGGTAGTTCTGACATAGTCAAGAGATAGTTTATTTATTGTATTTTGATACACGGTATGTGTGATGTTTTCAATCGGAACTTTAGCAATATGCTTATTTAACATCTTTATTTCTTTTTCTCGCACACGAACAGTGTTACGCTTGACACCTGTTAGCGCATACGCAGAAATCCATCTCTCGGCTAATTCATCAAACGTCATACTTCTACCAATTCTTTGATCAATCCCATCCTCTTCCAACAAACGGATGGCTTCTCTTACTCGATTCATAGCCTCTCTCTTCGTTTTACCACGCCTTGGTATTTGTTTTCTTTTCCCTGTTACTGGATCGGCTGGTCCATCAGCAACACATACCCATCTTTTTTGTCCAGACTTCAATGTGATTTGGTCACAGTGCATTTTTACTCCTCCCTTTCAGAATGTATGTTCTATTTTTATTTAAGAGAAAAGCCCAGATAGGGCTATTAATTTAAGTTAATGGTTATTTTTTTAGATGACCAAAAACTAGGCTCAAATATTAGTTGTAAATTTTCGTCGTCGATGGGTTGCTCAAAAGCGATTGTACCTGATACATTACCACCCTCAGCTAAGCCTCCAGATGATAAAGAAGTGCCACTGTCAATTGTAGTGAATGTTTTTGACTCTATTTGCCCTTGGCTATTCTGCATTTTGAAATCAAGAGGATTATAATTAATTTCCTTGTCGCTATTATTTTCAATAGCCACGTGTACAATGACATATTCTTTTCCATCTTTAGGTTTATCAAAATCGCTACCGCTAGACTTTTCTACTTCTGTAACCTCTACAATTCTACCCTCGAATTCTATCTTTTCATTTATCCCGAATTCAGTCTTTTCTTCCTCTTCCTTGGCAGGTTCCTCTTCTGGTTCTTCCGGTTCTTCTTCTTGCTCTTGCGTATCATTATTTGTAGTTTCCGCTGAAGCAGGCTCACTTTCTGGTGGTTCATCCGCTTGTTCTTTCTCGTCGTCCCCTCCGCCTACTGCGGCGATAATTATAAAAACAACAATAACCCAAACCCACCATTTTTTATAAAATGGCTTTTTCGCTTTTTCTTGCGACATACTATTTCCCCCTATATATAGTTTGTTTTTTATGATAAACAAAGCAAAATGCTCTGACTATATCGAACGTGACCTTTATTAATATTATTCAGATATATTAATGTGTATATATTCTCAAAACGAACGTTCCCAAGTGAGTAAATATACCTATTATGAAACTAAATTTTTTTGAGGTGTACAACCTCTGGCGGGACGCCCGCCAATCGAGCTATATCATAGATGGATAGATGACTGTATTCTAATAGCAAGTCGTCAGGTATCATTAATTCCACAGCAAACCTATTGGCTTCAACTTCAATTTTATCGACAGAAAACAAGGTTTTATCTTTAAGGAACGGGGTGCTGATCCTTGGATGTTGTATAGCATGTCCTAATTCATGAGTACAAACGAAATACTTTTCACTCTCGGATAAAGAGGTATTCAAAAAAATATATTTACTCTTTCTTATATACTTATAGAATCCAGCTATATCTTCGTGAAGCTTCCAATGTACAACCTTTATGTTTAGAATATCCGCCAATTCGAACGGGTTATTTGTTTTGTGTTTTTCAATGAGTTTTATCGCCGTATCCCTTGGCAAAGAAATCAACCCCGTTTAATCGTTGTTATCTTTCCTATACTTTTTCGGGATATACTTTTTGTTTATCCTTGTTGTTTGTCGTTCCGCGTATTCGATCGCCTCTAATAGAGATTCAATCGCTTCCTCACTAAGCGGCTCGCCGTGGAAGCTCAGACCGTCTCCGCTTGTTAAGTCCTTGCGCATCTTTTCCATGCGTTTAGCTATGTCGTTCTCATCCTTTTTAGTAAGGGGCGCTGTATAGGGATTGTTCGTTTCATCCGATTCTATGGTTCCTTCAATATATGGATAGTTATAAGCCTTTGATATTAATTTTAAAGTCTCAGGAGTAGGGTTAATCGGCTTACCAGAACGTTTATCATGACCTTTTTCGATCGTATCTAAGTACGTGTGACTAATACCGATACGCTTAGAGGCGTCCCTTAAAGACTCTTTACCCCTTAATTCCCGTATAATTTCATTTAATTTCATTTTCATCACCTGTAATACTTACTTTACATCATGTAAAGTAAAATATAAATAAGATATTTGTAAATCTTTATTGACAGCATGGTTATACATGTGTTACATTATGTTCAAGGGGGTGTTAGACATGGATAACAAGCTTCGGGAAGTGAGAGAATATATTGGAATGTCAGTTTCTGAATTAGCTAGAAGATCAGAAACCTCTAGACAAACTATTATCAATATAGAGCTTCACGGGCAGGAACCTCGTGTCAGCTTAGCTCTCGCAATAGCTAAGGCTTTAAGAACTGATCCAAGGGAAATTTTTTTTACTAATCCTGTTATACATGATTTACAAAATAAAAAAATAGTCATCTGAAAGGAGCAATCTAATGAACGCACAAAGCATATATGACGAATGGAAAGAGTTAGTCCAATTAGGAAAGCTAATTAACTCAAGAAAAAAAGAATT
>RWZE01000022.1_pt1 | contig 63528 bp, 57 predicted proteins | sample 2187721 | NCBI WGS metagenome assembly RWZE01 (sample SAMN10531867, study PRJNA481165) | viral metagenome | isolation source: viral particles purified by filtration and ultracentrifugation from about... | host: Nasonia giraulti 16.2 | place: USA:Tennessee | collected 2011-04-01
ATTCAAAATCTCCAATATGGGGTGATAGATATGAAACCAGACTCCGATATGAAAAAATTAAAAAGCAAATTAAAAATATACCTAATAGCTTGATAGAAAAATTAGCAAATTCTATAACTAAAAACTATTAATTATTCCAGTCATCTAATTTAGGGTGACTGATTTTTTTGTTTATGGTAAACTTTGTATATACAGAAACGCGGACATTAAAATGAGAAAGGAAGCGAATTGATGAGACTTGTTTGGACAGAAGAAGAAATCTCCATATTAAAGAAATATTATCCTGAAGCAAAGCCAGAAGATTTGGAAAAATTGCTTCCTCGCTTCTCCATTGAAAAAATTAGAATAAAGGCTAATCGATTAGGAATCAAAAAGAAGAAAATTCACAGACCGACTAAGAATTCAAAAATGTTGCGCTGGACTGAAGATGAGGTAAAAAAACTAGAGTTAATTTATTCTAAAACGCCCAATGAAGAATTACTTGAAGAATTTTCAAGATTCGATTTAAAGAAAATAACTTATAAAGCTCGAAGTCTTGGATTGAAAAAGATAGAAGAAGTTAATCTGATAGATAAGCAACGAAGAATTGATAACTTAATAGGAGAGGTAAGATGGACTCAGGAAGAGAACAATATAATTCGCGAGAATTATGAGGTTTTAGGTTCCATTGGGGTGCAGAAAATGTTACCCAACAAAAGAAGTTTAACGTCCATAAGAACAAAAGCTCAAAGACTAGGAGTAAACACCAGCAACGAAGCTGCGTGGTCAATGACAGATATTGAAATGGATAACAAAGATATATTCTCAATAAAAGCCACATTTGAAAGGATTGATAGACCATGAAATCAACTACTCATATCGACATAATAAAAAAGATTAAATACGTAGCCGTTTATTTAAGGAAAAGTCGCGGAAATGACATAGAAGAAGATTTAAAAAAGCATAAAAATAGCATAGAAGAACACTGTGAAAAAAATGGATGGACTTATGTTGTTTATGAAGAAATAAAATCTGGTGCAGATATAGAGCATAGACCAGAAATTAAAAAAGTACTTAAAGACGTTGAAGAAGGGATGTTTGATGCTGTATTTGTATTTGATACAGACAGGCTTGGAAGAGGAGGAAGTGGAGACCAAGAGAAAATATTCAATACACTTAAAAACTCTGATACTTACCTTGTAACAGCCAATCCTTTTAAAATTTATGATTTGAATGACGAATCAGACGAAACCTTAATGGATGTTCATGGCTTTGTAGCAAAAATGGAATACAAACAGATAAGAAAGAGAATGGTCGCTGGAAAGAAAATCGGACTAAAAATGGGAAGATGGGTACATGGAAATTGTCCATATGGATACGAATATAATGGAAAATTAAAAAAGCTACAAGCGAACCAAGAACAAAAAGAAGTTGTAAGAAAAATTGTAGATCTTTTTCTTGATGGTCAATCTACTAATGATATTGCCTGGATTTTAAATAGGAAGAGAACTTTGTCTCCGCGAGGAGGTCGTTGGTCTTCAACTACCATAAGTAGAATTCTTAAGTCAAAAGTCTATCTTGGATATGTTATAGGTAATAAATCAGAAGGAAATAAGTCTAAAACGAGAACAAGTCAATCGAAGCCATTCAGACTGTTACCAGAAAGTGAATGGGTAGTAATTAAGAATTGTCATGAGGCTCTCATATCATCAGAAGAACACGAAAAGATTATGAATATCTTTAAAGAAAGAGTATCTGGTGTTAAGTTTGCAAATAAAATCAATACATTTACTAGCTTAGTTCGATGTGGGCTTTGTGGTGAAAACATGCACCATAAAGAAATATCTGGAAAGGAGGGCTTAGCTAAATGTTCTTGTGGAAACATTGGTGGTCACACTGAGCTTATCGAAACCTCTATCTATGAAACAGTGTCTCTATTAAAAGATAAATTGCTTGAAGTGAAAGTAGATGACATACAAAAACAAAAAGAAGAAAGACTTAATGGGGAAATCAATGAGCTTGAGAAAGAATTAGAAATGCAAGATAAAGCAATTGAAAGAATAGAAGAAGCGTTTGAAGCTGGTTTATATGATGTTCATAAAACTAGAAGAAAGACAGAGGAAAGACAGCAAGAAAAATGGAGATTGGAAAAAGAAATTTCAATCCTAAGAAAACAGTTAACTTCTGTAGATAGAAATAACAATAGTGAGAGAATTTCAAAAATAAACAAATTCTTAAATGATATTAAAGAGCAGAAGAATTCTGAGGAAAAGAATAAAGTTTACAAAGAAATAATAAGTGAAGTTATATGGACTAAGCCAGAGTCTAACAAAGTGGATGTGACTGTAAATTTTCTTTAAGGGGATAACTTATGTAATTTAGTATATACTGAACAACTCAGAGTCACAGTGAAACGTTAAATCCTGATTATGTTTCTGCGTTACGTCAACTTGAACAGTGTACACTAAAATAGGTTATCCCCTTTCATATCAACGGTTGAAGACATGTGAGCCAATTTATTTTTGGTTTACGTGTCTTTTTCTTTTTTAGATAGTATATAATATATCAGGAAAATAGTAGTCTGAAGGGGAGTTTTTGGAAAATGAGTAAGTCTATTTTTTTCAAGAAAATTGTTTGTAATCATTGTGGAGGTTTTTTCAAAAGGAGAAGAGAAAGAGGAAAATATAAATGGGTATGCACTAGAAGAGAAAATTATGGAGATTGTTTAAGAATTCCGATAGAGGAAGAATTTTTAATAGATGTAATAAAGAAAAGATATGAAATAAGAAATATGGAAATAGAAGACTGTCAAATTAGAGATAAAGTAAAACAAATCACAATTGAGGATAAAATGAAGTTCACAATAGAACTATATGATTTTCCAGATGATCCAATAGTATATGGAGAAAAAACTATAGTTTATTAAAATATAACCTCCCTCAAATTTTTTGATATATTTAGGGTGACATAAAACTGAAAAATAGAGTCAAAACCTACAAAAGAGGTGACATGACTCTATTTTTATTATTTTTCTTGAGGGAAGAGGAAATGTTGATATTATCATCTTTTTTAAGAAAAACGAAAAAATAAGAGGTGACGAAAATGCGGGAAAATAAGGCATTCTAGCCACCATAAAACTCAATAAAATTCATATTTTATTGTATATTTTCCTATAATATGGGCTAATATAATAATGCACTTTAATATAAACTTTTTTGCATAGAAAAAATATTCCAACTATGTCAGAAAGCTTCAAGCATCTCAAGTTTTTATTGAAAGTGTATCAAAGAAGAGGGGAGATAAACTGCGATCTCCCCGTTTTTATTTACATTTTTCTTCTATTCAATTCCATGTCTTTTGCAATCTCTTTTTCTAATATCTCTGCATCTCTTTTATCTGATTGGTGTGTACTGATATTGAAATCCGAATAATAAATATCTTGCTTGCCTTCCTTAATTTGCTTATTCATTTCAGATACAGCTGCTTCTATTAGAAGGTCGATTTGCTCTTCTGAAATTTTAATCTTCTTTTCATTTAAAGCAGAAACAACTTTCTTTTTAGCACTGTTAAATTTATCTTCAACGCCAATGGTTTCAGAAACCTGCTCAATTGCTTTAACTGCGATATTGGTAATTTCTACACCTTGTTGCAATTGCTCTTTATTAAACTTCGCATTCAGCCATTTTCGAATACTTTCTCCGATTACGCCTACGATTCCTACAACAATTGCTGCCAATAATAATATTAATTGTTCTTGAATTGCTTCCACTTATACCACTCCTATATTAGATTAGTTTATTTAATTGTTATACACGTTGGCCGTACTGAGCACTAATGTAGCATCTTTTTTTGTTGTAAATTACTTCCCAATATCCTTTTGGGTTATTCTTACCTACTACAGAGCCTGAAATATCAATTGTTTTACCTTTTGCAATCGTGCCAACATTCTTCGCTTTATTACGGTCAGGTGAGTCCATAATAATAGCAGCAGAAGTAACACCTACAATTTTAATTTTACCTAGCGTTTTAATCCCACTTGATGTTGCAGGCTTCTTAGTAGTTGAGCTTTTGGTAGATGTTGATTTTTTGCCATCTCTCAGAATAGCAAGTAACTCAGTGTTTTGACTAGCAGTGCCCTTATAGTTTTTAATGCCGTTAGCTTTTGCAAGTTTTTCTCTGTTTGTGAAAGAAGAGTCTTCCTTAATTGAGTTTAAATATGTAACAATACTGGTGGTTTTCATATCACCTTTCACAACAGGTTTCGTTTCAGTCTTAGGTTTGGAAGCAGGTTTGGCTCCACTTTGTAACTTATCTAACAATTGAGTATTTTGAGAAGCTGTACCAGTATAGTTTTTAACCCCATAGCTTTCAGCCAATTTCTTACGGTTATTAAAACTAGAGTCAATCTTGTTAGCATTTAAATAATCTACTACGCTTGTATACGTTTTGTTAGATGTAGTTGGTTTTGTATCTTGTTTAGGAACAGATGGTGCAGGTTGAGTTGCACTAGACTTATTTCCTTTTAACTTGTCTAATTCTGCTTGAATTCTATTTAATACTTGGTTCCATCTTCCTTCATCTAAAACACGATGAGGACAGTTTTTCACATAGGAAGAATATCCTTTTTTAACGCCAATTTCTGTCCAATGTTTGTGAGTTTTAACTCTATCAACGCCCCATCCACGCTCATGTAGAAGTTGAGCGATGAATTTAATAGCTAATTCTTCAGCTTTCTTATATTTTTCTCCACCACTTTTAGAGTAACAAACTTCTACGCCAATAGATTTTCTGTTTCCATCCCCTTTTCCACTGTCACCTGTATGCCACGCATTTCTATTCAAAGGAAGTCCTTGCACAACTTCTTTATCGTCTACTGCAAAGTGATAAGAAACTTCAGCATTATTTCCAATCATATATTTGATCTCATTTTCTGCACTGGCATCGTTGTATGTGTTGTGGAATGTGATGTATTCTGCATTCATATTATAGGGACATTTAATGGAATACTTACTTGAAGACACCAACATTTGTTTTACTTTAATAGCCATACTTATCATTCTCCTTATATATAATTATTTAATTAATAAAATCTACTCACTTAAATGAGCAGATTTTTAAGTCACTGTTTATCAAATTTTTCAATACGTTTCCATACATCATCGACCCTACCTTCAAGAGAGACCAGGTTCTCCTGAATCTTATCCAATGTCTTACTTGTGCGTTCTTGGCTTTCATTAGATTTCTCTAGATGCTCAAATAGTTTTTGTTCACGTTCTTTTGCTTCTTCTTCTCGTTTCTTGGCCTCAACTCTATGATCTTCGTAAAGTTTTTCTACTTTCTTTTCTCTTTCATTACTTTCTTCTTTCATTTGTTTACTGTCTTCTCTCATTTGCTTTATCCAACCCAATAAAAACTTCCCTGTTGCTAACAGGAGGATAATAAATAGTATCGCAAATATAGTCTCTGAGTTCGCTATCTTGTTAGCTGTCTCGATGTCCATTAATTCTTTTCCTCCAAAATCAAAAGGAGTGCGGAATATCTCCACACTCCTCCGAATTAAAATTATTTTTGTTGCTAAAAGATACGATTAAATTTACTCACTCCTTCATCTTAAATAATATATGCATAAGCATTTACACCATCTCTGACCAATATTTCTGTGTCAGTTTGACTGATTGTTAGTATTCTTGGTCTAATTTCAGATAGAACAATACTATCATCCCAATACGGCACAACAATTTCTGTATGAACAATTGGTCTAGATACTGCTAATTCAGATGGCGTATTATATTGGTATTTAACAAATATTTCTGTATCAATGTTTTCATAGTAAGTAACAATAATATCTGTCAGTACTGCATCTCTTGAAGACGACACCTCTGTTAACACTTTGCTCTGATCTTCAACTCTAACATATAGTTGTGTATCTACCTCATTATTCCCAAGAGCTCTGACATAGATATCAGTATCAATCCTGTCACGCACTATAGATATTTCCGAATAAATATCGTCACTCTCATATCCATAAATACTAAGTTCTGAAGCGACACTATCTTGATATTTAATAAAAATCTCTGAATCAAGTGTTTCTCTAGAAACTGTTATTTCGGTAAAAATATCTTCAATGTTTTTATGCTGAATAGTTATTTCTGAATCTACGGACTCCTTGTATTTTACAAACATTTCCGCAAAAATAAGATTTCTAGACGTACAGATCTCAGTTAGAATATCATTGAACTCATCTTTAGAGACAGTTATTTCGGAGTCGATCATATCACGATATTTTACATATATGTCTCCAAATTGATATGGCTTACTAACGATAATCTCAGTGTCTATTCGATTGGATAAAACTTCTGATCTTGCAGATATCTCAGATAGAGTCTCACTTATGTCTTGTAGACTGATAGTTATTTCACTATTGGTTTTTAACTTGGTGACAATTATTTCTGTATCTACATCGGACTCAACGGGAACTTCCACCCTATGAACGTAAACTTCTGTGAGCATATTGGAGTTACCATACACGGAACTGACTTCGATCTCAGATAAGACTTCGCTGCCACCCACACTCCATACAAATAACTCAGCATATGTCTGTGATCTACCTGCACTTAAAATACGTGCGTCATAGTATGTAATTAATAGCTCAGGAGATCTCGAAGACTCTCTTGATCTAAAGTTTACTGTTCCACTATTAGTGCCATTAGATGCCCTTATAACAAATCCATAGTTCAAATCTGGACGATTTATCCATGCTTTGACTTGCTCTGTTACTTCTATTTCAATGTAGCTTCGTTCTTTGCTATTTTCGTATTGATCAATAATCAATCTTGAATAACTAGGTCTATTCATATAAGTTATCCCGTATTCAGACCATTCTTCATCTACTGAAAATAACTCTAAAATCGTTCCGTCTGGCACAGATCCTGAATAATGCAGTCTAATGGAGGAATTTAGCACCATAAATTGTGGATGCCAGTTTGACAAATTAAAATGTACAAATGACTCGTAATTTTCATTTCTATAGTTTCCTACGGCTAAAGTGCTGCTATTTCCATAGTTAATGTACCTATATTCATCCTGATCCCTCACAAAAGCATCCTTGGTAGGCTCTTGCACTGATACCAGCTTAGGAGGCTCTTGCACCTCGTACAATGCCCACATCCTGTTTCCTGGTCTTATTTCGATCTCAGTATATATACCGTTGAAACCCATAGGTTGTATTTCAGTTAGAATGCCTGAATAGCCACGATACATGATATTAATTTCAGTATCTCGTAAGTCATGTTCAAGAGCTCGAATATAAATCTCAGATACCTTATCGCTATCTTCTACTGATCGTGTATCAATCTCCATATAGACTTCACTATATCCTGAGCCTATTAAGGAGTAAGTAGCAGACATTCTATTGTCTGGTGGGATAAATATTCTATTTGTTTCCTCATTCAATTTAATCGCTTCCTATCTCATTGTATTGAGACTATACAACCCTATTGGCAGTTACAATGATATCAAATTGACCTTGAGCATTAGGTGTTGTTCCTAGCTGTGTGGTCAAACGAATATAAAACTCTTTCTCTTCGCCATTCTCTAGCACTTCATCAAATGAAAGTTCATCTAATGATTCGAAATCTGCTTCAGTTTTACTGAATTCTGCTCTCATTCCTATAGGGAAGTTTTCTGTATTTGCTCTAATCTTAATATTCTCCACCGGATAACCATATGTATTTCTCAGTGTTACTTTTTGGCCTAGTGTAGTTTGTCCTGCTATAATTATGCCAAAATCAAGATATTTTAATATCTCACCTATATCAGTGGAATAATAATCACCTGTAGGATCAATAAACATTAAGCCACTATATGTTCCAATGAAATTAGTTTCCCAGAAGTCAGTTGACCCCCAATAATCCTGGAACTCAATTCTTAAGTTATTGTTCTGATCTATTAGTATTTCATCGTTAGAAAAAGTAACTGAAATGTTTAAAGGAGATGGCTGTAGATCTGTAAAAGATCCATCTTTTGGAAGATATGGTTCACCATTCAATAGTACACGATATTGAACTTTACCTAAGTCGGCATCATCTATATGTCCAATAACTGTGCTTCCTGCGAACTTTACATCAATTGTGGATTTAGTATTTAAAATGTAGAGTTTTGCATTAGATATTCTGGTAGTTTCAGTTGGAGATAGCTCTTTAATATTAATTGTTTCGATCACTTTCTCATCTGATTCACCGATATCTTCATCAATGAATACTCCAATATATAATTTGTTATCCCAAGATTCCCAATCTTGCACTGTAATTGTTGATAAATCTTCTAGCTTTATGCCCTGATTTTTAATTATTTCATTATCTGAAGTGTCGATATTTACAAACGCTGATCCGTTCCACGTTTTCCATGTGTTCTTATCAGGGGACAATAGGATTCTGTACATGTCTCCCTTTGACTCTCCATCAGTATTCAGTACATTGATTCCTTGTAGATACCCATTTATATTCTCAGGACTTGTCTTTGAAATAAATTGCGGTACAGGTAATCCACTTAGTTTTAATACGCGCCCAGAATCTTCTTCATCAGTCCATGTGACAACCTCAAAATCTCCTTCAAGTTCATCAAGTGGAGAATAGTTTGCTGTTATCTCTAATTCAGCTTCTTCCTTTTCAGGGTCATCTGTGTAATATAATACTTCCATTGAGTCGCCCATTTCATCATAAATAGTGAATGGTTCAGTTTCCGTTTCAATGGTAATTTCATTCTTATCTGGATCATCTGTGTAATATAGAATGGTTGGATTAATTAACTCTTTCCAAGCTGATGCTGGGATTGTTGAGATGTACTCTGGATTCATGCCGTAGTCTAAATAGTCTTGCTCTGTGTTACCGACTAGTTTCCAAAGGTTTTGGGAGTAATAATAAATTTGACTGTTAGATGAGACTAAAACCTTACTTAGAAAAAATGTCCAGAAGTCATTTGTATTAGGAGTGTCTGAAATTTTATTGCCATTATTTTCACCCCAAGCAACTATACTACCGTCTCTTTTTAATGCAATGGTTGATCTGTATCCAGCAACAACCTGCACAAAATCTTTTGATACTGGAGCGCTGGATACCTGACCATAAGTATCATCACCCCAAGCAACTATACTACCGTCTTCCTTTAGTGCGGTTCCATGTGCATAACCTAGACTTAATTGCACATACCCTCCATCAGTTGGTGCTCCCCAGTCATACCCCCATGTTACAATTTCTCCATTTGATTTCAAAGCTCCATTACATCTATTTCCTGCGCTTACTTGAATAAAATCTGTACCATCTGGAAAATCTAATAAATTTGTCAAATCACGCCCCCATGATACAACTGTTCCATCTTTATTTAATGCAACACTGTTGTCTGCTCCCCCAGTTTCTACTTGCAAAAATCCGTCTTCTTGTGGGATCCCTGATATACTATTATAGTAATCTCTCCCCCACCCACAGATATATCCTTCGTTGTCTATAGCTAAATTGTAATTTCCTCCTGCGGCTACATCTAGATAACCTGAATCGGTAGGAGTGTCTGACTTTTGATTGTAGGTGTCACTCATTATTATGGCATCTATTGTTCCATCAGATCTTAGTGCAATAGCTGCACCAGTATGTACTTTAATAGTAGAATACTGATTGTCATATATTTTGCTAGATATTCCCCATTCTTGAAGTGTTCCATCTTTCTTTATTCCGTAAGTTCTTTGTGAGCCTATTGCCACTACTTTCTTTCTCATGGCTGGTAAAACCAAGGTATAAACCACCTTCCTAAAGAGTTTTAACTTTTCCCTTATAATTCTCTTAATAAAATCAATGTTTTACTTTATATTTATACTTTTAATTATCTTATCTACATCTAATGGTTGTTCAAATACTTTACCTGAACCAAGTGGAGTTGACTGGTCATTAATGTAATGCTTTTCTTGTAAGTCTGATGAAAAATCTATTTCAGATAGTTCTTGTGGTGACATACCATGTTCGATGAAGGATTGTTGGAATTGCTTATTTAAGTTAAAAACTATACTGTCTTCTTTAAAGATTGTCAGTTTTTCTATTCCAAAAGTGTAATAGTCAGGACCTGTGTGAGTACTAATGATTTCAATTCTAAAAAACTTGGTTCTTAACTTGCTTGGTAATTCATAGGTTATATTGGCGATGGTGGCTGGCTGAACTCCTTCGTAAACCAAGGAAAGACTATCTTCGCTATTGCCCGTAAACACTTTAAAATCTTTTATTCCCCACCCAGCATAGTTGCTTATCTTGCCAACATAAGACGTTAACGAAAATTTGCTAATATTTATGATTGAAGGAAACTCTATTTGAATCCAACCTGTTATATGGACTCTCCGTGGATTTGCACCCCAAACTTCATCATTGCTCTGGAATGCTTTATACGCAATTTCAGGGTAAATAGATGAAGTGACTTTGAATCCGTCTTGAATATTTGCATTAATTTCAGGCACAGCAGACAATTCTTTTTGTTCTATTTTTTTACCTTTGTTTCCAGATAAAAGTAAGATTTTATCTTGAGGTATCCAATCATATGGTTTATATCCTTCTGGAATTTTATACATAAAAGGTGTTTTACCAAAATTAGCTTTAATGGATGGATTGGTTATATTATTTAAGTTCACCATAGCTATCTTGACTTGAGAGAAAGCTGAGAGGTCTAAGATATCATTGGGTAGTAACTGACCATTTTTCATTACAGACATTTTTTTGCTGTCCATGTCTATCAGCAAAGATAATATATCACCATTTTTAAAACCGATAGGAGTATTATTTTCATAGGTTTGGTAGTCTGTGTAATACCTTCTTGCAGAAAGTACTTGACCATCTTTAAACAAGAGTTTTCCATCATATACTCCGACACCCAGCTCAGTACCTTCGATTATTTCAATTTCCGCATACCATTTTCTTGCTTCTACTCTTTTGTTTGTTCCAATGGAAGATCTGATTGTTTTACTTGCAGTAACTGTCAACTTATCTTCAGATATCGTGAAGGAGCCGAATACATCATTGTCGTCAAAGAAAACTTTCGACATTTATTGTTTCCCCTTTCTGTCTATTTCTAAATGAAAGTTTTATAGCCTTCAATAAAATCATCGTTTTACTTTATTTCTAAATTTCTCAAATCAAAGTATTTTTTCAAGTCTACTTTACCCTTAAAAACTTTACCTTCCCCTAGTTGCTCACTTGTCATTTGTATAGGGCTGTTTAATACAGGTTGTACTTTACGGTCAAATACTGACAGGTCTTCCATTCCTTCTTCTTGGAATTGTTGAGTGGTTGGAAGAGTTGCTGATACTGTTTTCCATGATGGAGGAGCAGTAACTATTACCACTGTGGCTTCAAACATTTCTATTCTTTGTATACATGTGTAGGAAGTCGAACCATTGTTCTCTAACACATTGACTCTATATCTTTGAAAAAGTTTGGGTGAATTAATAGTATACTCCCTTTTTTCAGTATTTCCCCAACCTGTTTGATTTGTCTGTGTATCAAGAACTGTCCAATTAGCACCATCATTAGAACCTTCAAATATCCAATTCTTAGGCATTTGATCATTAAATGACGTGCGAGAGGAAATAGTATACTTTCCAATCGTTTTGCTTATTCCAAAGTTATAACCAATCGTTTTTTCTGCTGTAGAGACTGAGATCAACCACGCACCGTCAATATCATTAAATGCTTTGTATGGCTCTCCTATTCCATAATGCCCGCTAGAAAAAACAGTTCCACTGGGTGCGGTTGCGGAGGTCATAATGGGTATTACATTGCTAGTAGAGTATTCTATCTTTTCTGTTTCATTGGTATTTAGTCTCTTATACTCTCCATCAGATAAAATGAGAGTTTTACTAAGTCTAGGTACCTCATATTGAAAGTTTTCATCTGTATCCTTTATCCACTGAAAACCTACTTCTTGCCCTTCTTTTAATGGCGTATATGGTGTTTCTTCTTTTGAGATAATATCATAATCATAATGTCTATTTTGATCAATATCTTTTATCCATTGAAAGCCCCACGCTTCTTTCATTTATTCATCAACTCCTATCCTGTAAACTTTGATTAATCATTTATGAAGTTAAATACTGAAGGCGGCAGCCATAATACGCATTCGAACTAGAGGCAACCTGATTAGAATGCCAGCTGAAAGCACCAGCAATCGAAGCCTGAAAACCGCCAAAAGACAGAGTTCTAGCTCCCGCACCAGAACTATAATGACCTGCCATATTTTCATCGATAGAGCCGCCTTTTTCAGAGGGGATAAAAGTCCAGTCAAATTCTCCATCTAGTTTATGAATATCAGATACATTGCTAGCACCTGATGTTGGAATAGTAATATTTTCAACATGGATATAATTATCATCAAATTTATCTGATTCAAAGCCGTTTTTAGCAATGTAAACTTGATAATTATTAATATTAATTCCATCTACCCATGTGTACATGTTTCCATAGAACATCTCAACCCCTCTATACGTGGTAAAAGAGCTGTTTCCGAATGTGCTATTTCCATACTGATTACTTAACCCAGATGTTCGTGTAATACCACCTGTACCAATTTTTTCTCTAGCGTTCCATGATCCATATTCAGACAAATAAAGCATTTGAACTGCTGTAGTGAGGTAATAATCTTGCTGACTGTAATTTTGCCCATTCCCATTATTTAAAGCTGCAATACGACTATCAACAATTGTAATACTTCCTGTTAAGGTTTTATTAGGTAAGCTTCTTAATCTACCTATTTCATCTACCCATCCCATGTAAGCAGATATATATTGATAATTTTCATTTACACCTTTCACACGTTCAAAAGCGGGATGTAGTTTAAAACCGTCTCTTGGAGTAGAAGATATTTCTAATCTATATGCATCTTGAAAATCCATATAGGTGCCAGCAAAAGTTCTATAATAAAACTTTGGTATTTGCACCATACAATTCCAGCCATTGTCCTCATACTCTTCCCAGTCCACTGGGCCGCCATCTTCCCACAAGTCGGTATTGTCTGGGTGATGTATTCCTACAACATTACCTTCTTGAGAAAGGGCAATCCTTCTCATCTGCCCCCAAACACCTTGTTCAAAATATTCTCTATCAAACTCTCTATATTGCACCCTTTGCAATTCTGTCAAAAATACCACTCCCTTAAAAGCCCCATTTCATTAGGGTTTTATCAATCGTAAAGCTCAATAAAAGGACTATTTTATTTCCTTTATTCAATTCCGATACTGTCAATTTTCTTCCATTCGCTTCTTACAATTTTCTTTCTATGAAGAACTCCTTCATCTGCCCAAGACTCATCTGAATTCATGGAGAATTCATAGTCCTTCTTTAACTTTAAGCTACCATCAGTTTCAATAAATTCATTATTGTCCCATTCATTTTTATCTTCGGATGAGTTAAAATCAACTATTGCATATTCCTCTTCATTCATTCCTGCAAAGAAATTGATCCTAACCTGTATATAGCGCTTCATAGTTGATTGAACTCTGCTTTCAGGTGTAGTCGCTTGATATTCATCAAAATTTATTCCATCATCAGAAACTCTAGTCTCAATAGAATATACATCTCTGATTTCTTGTGTTCTAGCTAACGCAACAGTGTCGTACTCTTTAAATTTGTCAACTAAGTCAATCACTTCTGATTCCCAATAGCCTTCCATTTCATATATGGGAGTATCAATCTTATTTGTGTTAATTTGCTTTAATCGAATAGCTCCATCTACATATTCTGTATTATGGAAAGTGCCTATTCCTATGCCTGTGTCTATACCTATTTCTTTTGTTTCAATTGTCAAAGTAGCTCACCATCCTATTTAACTGTCCAATTAATTTGCCCAGAAACATTGGCCTTAAGTGGTGCATCAAATCTTTCTACTTCCCTTCCACTTACATAGAAAACCAACTGTCCATTTAAGTCTCTATTAGATGTTAATTTTACTTGAATATACACTGAAGCATTAAATGGTAATGTTACTATTGGCTGAAAAAATAACTGTGTATCATGTGTGTTTAGCATTGTTTTATAACCAAAATTTACTGAATCAATATTAGTTTTTTGTTCAATTCTATTTTGATTAAAGTTTGTGTGAGCTTGTTTATATGTAATTAAATCCTTTTTAGAAGGATTATTTGTCAAAGTAAAATTGTTTTTGTTCTCGTCAATGTAACTTATTTCAACTCTTCTACCATTTAGATAAAAGTGTCCATCGGTCGTTTCAAAATAAAACTTCATATTTTGTCCAAACAATCCAAACCGAAACGACTCATTTTGTTTGATTGTATAAAAATTATTTGGTTTGTGGGTTCTTAAATCATATTCTGTAAAACTTTCTCCGTTAAAATAATCCGCAGCCCAATTAAATGGCAAACCGATTGCTTGCGGAGTTTGTGCTTGATTAAAAATCATTTAAAATGCCCCCTCATTGTATTGAAGAAAAATAAAAAAGAGCGACATTATTGTCACTCTCATAAGTTTTTATATATTTTTATTTAATTAATTAAACATATCGGTAACTACGTACCACCTTACATTTTCATGTAAGCCAGACCATATCATCATCTCATCACAGTGAGATGCCTTTGCGCTTCGGAATCAGGAATTTCACCTGAAACCTACTCTACTCACTTCCGTTTTTACGTGTTTTCGTTGGCCGTTGCACCTGCTCTTATATAATATTTCACAACATGTTATAAGAGATTGGCACAGGATTAGCATATTGTTTTAAACAATGAAGCTTTCCCTGTTAGCGTCTTTAGAGACACACCCTGCAATTACAGGTTCACAAAGGTTTGCAATTATATATCACTATATAATGGGACTAGTTATTTAATCCGTTGTGCAAGCTGATTTCGACCTGCTGAAGCTGTAATTGGTACTTCAGCAAATACTGTGATCTTAATAAAGTTTCCACCAGCTTGACTAGCATTAGTTCCATCTTCATCAACTGAATTCTGTACACCTAAAATTTCTTGAGTTCCTGGTGTTTTGTTAATTTTTACTGCAACATATTCAACTGTTCCATCAACAACAATTCCGCCTTCATTTAAAGCCCATGTTGGCTCTCCTACACCTGAAGTTCCAGCTGATGTCACTTTGTAAATATACTCATTATTTGCTGTAGGTTTTACATATTCGCCTTCCGTATATCCCATTGATTCCTGCCATATTGGGGCACTTTCAGCGTTCGGATTTACAGTTGTTCCAGTTGTTCCGACAGCTTTTACGCCACTTGGATTTAATGTGTCGCTTCCACCTTTACCCACTGGAGTAAAGCTAGATTCGCTTAATGAATCAACTCGACATTGAAACCAGTTATCTCGCACTGCTTCAACGATATTACCTGGAGTGTCTCCTACACCACCCAATCTGTCACGGGTAGTAAAAGTCACCTCTTCCATTTTGGAGACATCTTCATCTCCATTTCTGTTATTCCATATATAGAATGTTTTCTGTCCTGAATCGGAATCGGCATCGACTGTCCCAAACTGAACCACATTTTTTACTTCGTCAGATACCGCATTCGTATTTTCATACCAAGAAACGATTGGTTGTCCCATAAATAAAACATCTCCTTATATTTTAACTTTCATATTCAAAGTTAGATTAGATACATTTGATACAATAGGGATATTTAATCTGAAAACATCCCCTTTATTTACGATAGGATTAGCTACAATATAAGATCCATCATCGAAATTAGAGTTAGGTTGTATATTGATTGGTTCTTCAGTAACGTTCTCCCAGTCCTCATAATTTGTGCTTTTTTCAACGTTGACTTGTGTAAGACTATCATCACTCTTTGCTACGGATACAGAAATTTCTTCAATTATTCCTGAGTATGGGAATACAATATGTGGCTGTTGAACTCCTACAAGCACCTGTTGAGGAAGAATGAATGTAGCTACTCTGGATTGAATATTATCATCAATATTTTTTAGTTTATTGAAGTCTTCTTTGCTCATCATTCCATCTAATGTTTCACTTGCTAATGGAAATTCCCCTCCAACCGAATCAATTGCTACCCACTCGTTATTGAAACCATCCCATCTATAACGTATTCCTTCACTATGAACAAATACAGTCCATCCATTTTCAGGCTCAGGATACGTAGTTAAGAGCTCTTCATAGGTTTGAACTAGTGGTTTGTTAATTTTTATAGTAGAATCAAGAAAATCCTTAGCGTCTTGGACAGCTCGTAAGGCTTGTTGTGTTGCCTGAATTGCTGCATTAGTGGCTTCACTTGAGTTTGTAATTGCCTCTAAGGAGTCAGAAAGAATATCCTGGGCACGATCAATAAATTGCTGTAAAGTTTCCTCATCAGATAGTATTCCTCTATCTAAAAGAACGCGCTCTGCTGGAATATTAACATAACCTGTCCCAGTATATTCAGCAGTAACAAAATCTTCTTCTAAGTTTTCATGGAAGTATACTACTCCTTGAGTATAGTCAACCTTATATTCAGTTGGTGTTAATGAGGTAGCATTAATCCCTACCTCCGTCAAATTTCCGCCAGTTGATGTTTTTATAGAAACTCTATTTCCATAGTTAGGGACTTCTCTTAAGATAATTCTATTTTGTCTTATCTTTAAGTTTTGTGATAGTCTTACATACTCATCAGATTGTCTTTTATATAAATAGGTGGGGTCTACGTTGGGAAAATAAAATGACAAACAATCACCTCCTATCAATATTGAAACATTGTTTTATTTAACTTATATGCTACTATGCTCCAATAACTTTTTCAGAAATCACTTGTCGAATAACTTCTTCAAGCTTATCTAAAGATTCATTGCCTTGGTATTGCTCTTTTGTGAGTGGTACGTTATAGCCATTAAACACAATAGTTTTATCTGGATCGTTTCCATTAAAATTTACATTTGCTCCTAATAACTCTCCATCTTTATCGTAACGCATATTTACTGTTGATATTTTTACTTGAAAGTTCATACATATTCCCCATTTCTTTAGTTTATTTAAAATCTAGGTATTGTTAGATACAATGAAACACGGTCAACATTTTGAGTGTTATTAGCCATAATACCAGAGGCAATTAAATTTCTCGTTTCCGCCTCATAAATTATCTTTCTCATTCCCGTGGTTCCTGTGACAGCTGTCATAGTCATCCAATAATATTTTGGAGCTATTTCTTTGGGAACAGTAGCAAATACAACCCCATCCGTATCTGGAATTTTTGCAAAACCTCTTATGATTAGGTTTGTTCCATCAGTTCCCCATCGACAATCTCCAGATGCACCGTTTTTAAATGACACAGATTTATAATCAACCCATCCGCTGACCATTTTTTGCCATTCACCGATTTGTTTAACAGTGGTGGCAACTACCCTTATGTATTTAATAACACCTCTTACAGCACTATTTAAAGTCATTGTCTGTATTACTGCATCTCTAGTGTCAGTAGGGCTAACATCGAACCAATAACCTCCACTTCCTGGGAATGGGTGATCTGAATATTTAAGCCCTTCGTCATTTGTTATATAATATTTTCCAGGAGTTATACAATTGGAGAGCTTTTTAATTTTACTGCCAAGTCTTTCTGCTGTTCCTCCTGTGTAAACAGTGTCCCATCTGCCTACAGACCCAGAACCTGTTACACCTCTCTGAAACACTCTTAATGATCTAACTACTGAATTTCTAATAATCTTTTGCACAACAGTTCTACTTATGTCACCAGGATATACGTGTAAAAACCAACCTGCGTCCCCAGGGTCAGGGTGATCAGACACTCTTTCTGTATCTTTTGTGTTCATATAGTAAAGTCCTGGTTGAATCACATCAGAGATTTTATTGGCAGACACAGGGAAAGGGATACTCTTGCCGTTCGCTAAGGTTAGAGGATACTTTTGGGAATCTACTTCACTAATAAAATCAAACTTAGAGTCAGCTCCGCGTTGATGGAACCCATAAATCTTAGAAATACGCTTTGTTATTTCTCCTACTACAACACCTGCAAACAAAGATTTTTTCTTTGTTTTGGGGTCAATATATATAAAAATACCTTCAGGTTCTCTAAAGCCATCTTTATACTTTCCATCAATTCCTTTACCAAATGTACAATTTAACCTAGAAATCTCTTTTCCTGTTCTTATGTCGTACTTAATAATCCAAGAGTTATTAGGTTCTGCTGAGGAGCCGTTGTACCAATATATGTCATATCCATCACTGGCCACACCTTGCATTGTGTTAACATCTCTTTGTGGAATCGTCATGCTATGTAGTACATTGTTTATTCCATTTTTTACATCAGAAAGTCTTCTTAGCTCTAGTTTTTGAGTTCCGTCTCCAAGTGTAACTCTGAATAAGATAAAATTATTAACATAATCTATAGTTGGTGTAACATAAAGATCGGTAAATTTATTGTAAAAATTCACACCACTATTTAAGGTAGTGTTTGCCACATAAGGAAATCTAACTAAGTGTCTTACTTCCTTCTTACTGGAATCTATTTCACTCCAGTGAGACCAAAAGTACAATTGTCCATTTTCCCATTCCATTCCAACAGTTGTTCCGTGTCCACCCTTTTCAATCAACATGCTATCTAAATAAACACCAGTAGAAGACATTCTGGTTAACCTATATCTTTCTCCACCATTTTTATTTCTGCCATCTACTTGAGTTGCATACATGTTTCCAGTTTTATGATCGATTCCAAACCATTGTAGAACCGTACCTGCTCCTAAACTTAAATCCGTGAAGAATATTGGGTCTATCTTGGTGTAATCGAAAGAATTTTCTAGGTCTTCTAGATCCTCTATTCTATCTTTATTAGAATTTCCAAGCACTTCCAGATCATCAATTCTTTTTTCGTTAGAGTTTCCTTGTTCCTCTAACCCATTAATTTTCTTCTCTGTATGCTCATGATAATCTTTTAGAGTATTGTAAGTTTTCCCACTTAAGTCTTTTTTTGAGTCATTAATTTCAGTAGTCAGTTTCTCAATCTTTAATTGCTCTGCATCGACTCTATCTTTTGCAACAGGATACACTTTCCCATTTCGATCAATCCTCATATCTACAACTTCACTTGGTTGTGGATTTTCTCTAATTAGAGTATCCACTCTATTTTTTTGCTCAGTTATTCCTCTATCGATATCCGCAAATTTATCTTTGGCAGTCTTAAAGTTTTTGTCTTCTGTTAAATAAATCCTAGAATCAGGATAATTTATAACTCCTTCTCCTAAATATGAAAAAGTAAGACTTTTTTTGTTTTTAGATTCATGAAATTGAACAAGTCCATTTGTATAATTGACGCTATAGGTGTTCGTTTTTAATGGTTCATCTTTTACTTCATACATGTATTCTCCGCTAGAAGTTACTTTTACTCCAAAGGCTCTATTGGGGATTTCTGTTAAATGAGCACAACATTTTTCTATATAGATTGTTTCTGTTAATTCTTTATAGGGATCATTCACGTCCCCATTTCTTTTTTTGAATAAGATGGGATCGTTGTATATATCAAAAAAGTTCATATAATTCTCCTTCCATTAGAAAAGGGAGCAGTTTCATGCTCCCAAACGATTCTTTAACATTTTGATTTCTTGTTTTAAATATCCATTTTCTAGCTTAAGAAATTCTACATCTGTCTGTAAATCATAAATATCATTGCTTAGTTCACTTAACTGTTCATCATGAGATTTCACTATAGGGATTAGCTTAGTCCACATCCTGTCATATTCAATTCCTTCGATTACTCCATTGAATATCATGACATGCTCCTCAAGTCCTTGCTCAAAAACGTCTTCCGCAATTAATCCATGATGTCTTTTTAATCCAACTGTTGAGCCACCATTTTCAGCTATTTCAGTTTTATCATACCAAGACTTAGGTTGAAGATTTAGTATGTTTTTAGCCTTTGAAATGTTAGCAAGCTGAATGTCCACTTTGTATTTCTTTGCTGAAGTTGAGCGCCCAACAGTCCCAAATTCAGTAAGCACCATATTAGGAGCACTTGAATAAGTTCGATTATAGGCTGCCATCATTTCAATTCTTGAACCTTCGCTATCTGAACCTACTCGCATAATGTCGGAATTCTGAATATTGATATATGAATTCCCATCCCTTCTTTTTATTTCATTAAAATAACCTGCTCCAGCCTGAATCCCTGTGTTTCCTCCTGTAGCATATGATCCGTCTACAACATCGATTATTGGAGTACCAGAATGTGCAAAGCGTAGCCCTACGTTCACTCTATCTGATGCATCTCCTTTTTCTCCGTAAGCTATATAGCCATCTCCATTGTTATTGGAAGAACTCATCAGAAATGATTGATCATATCCTCTTTTGCTTGATGATGGGCGAAATTGGATTAAACCATCAGTTGACTCTATAATGGCTGTAAACCTGCTTTCTGCAATGAACGTATCTGCATCAATCCCTAAGACTCCCGATGAATAAAGTGTAAGTCCATTATATGCAGAGCTAAACCTTCTACTAAAGAATTCAAGTGTTCCTGATGATCTTCCGCCAGCAGATTCTCCACTTCCATCTACAAAGGTAGATATACCAAAGTCGCTATAATATAAAGAACCATCTTTTGTATCATTTCTTGCCCTTATATAACCGTTTTCTAGTTTTAATCTTACATCATTGGTGGTTGTTTCGCCTCTCCATGTTCTTGTATACCTTCCTTTTGATTCAAGAAAACCGCCTTGAATTTTCGTGTAATTATTGCTGTTCAATTCTGACAAGAATGTTGAACCAGTAATATTTACACCTCTGATATCAATACCAGTAAGTTCACCAGTAATAATACTTTTAGCATTGAGATTCTCAACATTGACTTTACTTGCATCTAAGGTTCCTGAAACAATGGACGAGGCAGAGAGATTCTTTACAGATATTTTTAAAGCATCTAATTCACCTGAAATAATTTCTGTTGCGCTTAAGTTCTTTATGCTAACTTTAAGAGCATCTATCGTTCCACCGATAATACTATCAGCACTCAAGTTTTTAACTGTAACTTTTATCGCATCTAACGTTCCAGATGTAAGTGAGCTGGCACTTAAATCTTTTACTGTTACCTTAAGAGCATCAAGTGTGCCAGAAATAATATCGCTTGCACTCAAGTTTTTAATAGATACATTAAGAGCGTCTATTGTCCCTCCAGTTATATTGTCAGCACTAAAATTCTTAACAGTTATCTTAAGCGCATCTAAAACTCCACTTGTAATAGACGTGGCACTGAGGTTTTGAACACTTACTTTAAGTGCATCAAGAGTTCCAGTTGTTATGTTTGTGGCGCTTAAATCACTGGTTTTGACAGATCTTGATTGGATTATGTCAATTACAGCGCTATTTGCAAATATCTCATTAACATTTAATTGTTTTGCAATTATTGAACCTGTAATAATCTTTCCACCGTCTATTAAAGTTCTTGTTCCCGTATCCGAGTTGATAAAAGTGACAACACCATATATATCTAGTTTACTAGAATCAATTTTAATTGTTTCTGGTGTTACGTTTATTGAAGCAATTACTCCATCTCGCTCAACTCTTAAGTCAATTTCATCAGCATTAACTTTTATTTCTGCCTCAGCTTTTGTTAATCTTCCATCAATTAATTTTGTTTCCTCTGCTCTTAGAGAGATATCATAAGAATTCTGTTCAATAGCTGTCTTGTGAGAACTTAATGTATTTGTATGTTGCTCTACAGTTTCAATTGTGGTAGACAGTAAACCGTTTGTCTCATCAACAACTAAAGCAAGATCCACGAGTCTGCCATCAGTACCTGCTAAACGTTCAAGCAAATCATCTCTAACCGCAGTTACTTCGTCATCTGTATATTTTTTGTAATCAACTGTTATTTCGTCTCTTGCTTCAGTTATTAGATCATCCACTTCAGACTCAGTATAAGCCACATGATCCCATGATCCAGTAACTGGGTTATATCTTTTTAGTCTTGGAGGAGTTTGAGAAGTATCCCACCATAGACCACTTCCATTTGTTGGGTCTGGGGGAGTCTCTTGTTTAGGCACATAAGTATCCCGTATTGTTTGCTCTACGGTTGGTATTACTATGTTTTCAATTCTATCCATTTCATTTTCGATATTAGGAACCACTTCATTGTTAATCCTGTCTAATTCTCTATCTATCCTAGGAACCACTTCATTATTAATTCTATCCACTTCTGCCTGAACTTTTGGTACTACTACATTCTCAATTCTATCTAACTCAGCGTTGATTCTGGGAATAACTTCATCATTAATTCTATCTAATTCTGCATTGATTCTTGGAACAACTTCATTATTGATTCTGTCAACCTCTGCTTGAACTCTAGGAACAACTTCATTTTCAATTCTTTCGACTTCGCTATTTACAAATTCCATAGCTTCGTCCACTTCTTTCAAGGCGCTCTCTACGTCTCGTCTAATCTCTTCCTCAGTCTTATTAGTAAAATCTATCGCCTTGTCTAAATCATCATTTTTTCCCCAACTGGTTCCATCGTAAATATAAACATGTTGATCAGTAGTATTCACCCATATATCACTAATCTCAGGATTGTTTGGTTCTTCACCTGTAACAGTATATCTAGAGTTATTTAATTTTCCTGTTAAATTCACCACTGTTTTAGGTAAATAAGGATCACTTGATACAGGTGTTGGAGCAGTTGATCCTGGCAATGGACTAAAAGTTCCGTTAAAGCGTACCACATCTGACAAAAGTATCCCTTCACGATTTATATCTTCATCAACTCTACGATACGCTTGAACTCCTGCTGTGTAGTATAGGTTTGCAGGAACACTTGGAAAGGTATAGGATCTTACTGCATACGATACGTCTACTTTAGTTTCTGTTGCCATTTTTGAGCCAAACTGATATGTCTCAGGAGACATACTGTGATGCAGGTAAATCATAAAACCATCAATATTATGCTCATTCTTTTTGGTGCTTTCGAAATCAGGATATTCCCAATTAAGAGTTAGATTTACACTGCCATCATCATTTTCTTTATGTTCAATGGCAGAGTTTGAAATTGTTGGGTTTGTTGGAGTTTCACTTATGCGGTCGTTTCTAGAGTTGAAGTTTTGTGCGGCAACGTTCCAATTTATCTTTCGTGAGTTGTAGTCTGTGTTAACTTTATCAATTGTATAAAATGCACGTTTTATCTTATTTTTTGTTGATTCAACTTCCTTGGTATTGGAAATAACTAGGTTAATAGTCGCTCCCTCAAAGTCAAAGTGAATTTCAGATATTCTAGTTTTAACATGAATTCCTAGAATATCGTGCCTAATTCTCACAATGTCTCCGATATTTAATCTGTCCCAATTATGTTTTTCAGTGATCATTTCAAAGAAGTTTATTATCTCAACGTTCATATTAACTGGAGGGCTGCTAAGCTCCTGTAGTTTTCCTAGACCAGTTTCATATAGTTCATTTTCATCTATTTGATTTTCATCTGTCCATTCATCAACTTGAATGTAATTAAATAAATCATCTAATAACACTTGTGATAAGTGATTTTCAATTTTCAAATCTTCATGTAATTGCTTAGTATTTGTATCAATTATTTTTATATTACCCTCTGTTGTCCCAATAATGTTTTGTTGTTTCTTTATCTCATTATTTTTAGCATCTCTTTGTCGGACTAAATCTGAAGTTGATTTTCCAGTCTTTTCGGTTGCTGCAATTGTATCTAAAATGATTCGTAGTTCATCTTTTAACTCTGTGAGCTTGTTATTTTGCTCAGTTAGCTCTTTTTGAGCATCTTTCTTTAAGTTGAGTAAATTACGAAAATCATTTTTTCTAGAAGATACGTATGCGTTATAGTGGATTAGAGAGACACACAGTTCATCGCTCATAAACTTACTATGGGAAATAACCTTTCCATTTTCATCCATTTCAAAAGGGTACATGAAATATGAAAAATCGTCTATGTAAGATTGACCAGTAGGATTTACTGAGTTGATACCTAAATTATTTGCTCCTTTTATGTAAAGTCTGGTAACAATATCATTTGCATCAATTACGTCTTCTAAGGACTGAAGATATTTTCCGAATTCAATATTAAATCCCTTATATTGTGATAGCTCATCTTCTTTATAGAAGTTTACTGTTTTGTTGATTGTGTCAAATTTTACTATTGCATTAAAAGTTTCAGCAATTTCATAAATAAAGTCCAATTTTGTTTTACTAGAAACATCAAATTGACGATATTTTAAATTGAATTCTGGATTGATATATCCAACTTTCCATGTAGTTCCCTTTAGACAGTCTGTTGATACTTGCAAACAATTATAAGAAGTGGCAGCATAATCAATCATTTTTGAGTATTTTAATTGATATCCTAAAGAATAACATTGAACACTTAGATCATCACTATCATCTGAAATTTTACTCAGCTTGGTGATGACTTGCCACTCTTCAAATTCACCAAGCTTAACTTTTATGAAATACTTTTCTTTTATATTACTAATATGAGGGTTCTTTGTTAATTTGTTTCTCATAACTACTTGATAAGGAAGGGTGAAAGAAAGATCGTTCAATTCATTGTTTTTTATCTTTAAATTCTCATTTTTTATATGCTTAAGCTTTCCGATTATTTGTTTATTTGGCTTTGCTAAGAAAACTTCTAATTTCCTTGGTTTTAGATTATTATCAATCATGAGCATTTTAGATCTTCACTCCCCTTTCATGAAAATAGTAGTTTATATTGAAATTTAATTAACATTTTTCCGTCTATTTTCAAGTAGTTGTTTCCATAAACAATTTCTAAATACTCATTGTTAAAGTCATCATATCTATAAATATCAGGCAAACTTGAATTTATAATTTCATTTTCACAATCAATGTAAATCTCTTCGCCATCCTTGAGATTTTTCATTTCAAAAATGCTATCTCCGTTGCTTAAGTTATTGATAGTTATGTTGCCGTTTCCTGTTTTTTTGATCCATATTTCTGGTTTAAAAGATCGGTGTCCTTTATTAGGAATAGTGATTGTTTCGTTTCCCGTTTCTTTTGTGAGTTCATACCAAGGGGTTACAATTTCATGACTGTAGCTATTATCTGAGTCACAGCGCATTGTTAAAGACAAATACCCTTGTTTTATGCCGTTGTGAATATAATCAATACCTTCAACTGGCATAGCATAGAATACTCTATCGATATTTTCACTAAAAAATAAAGGCTGATAAAAATCTACATCTAACCATCTCACAATTTCATCTTCCATTTCTTGGCTCATTTGTTTTTCCAAAAAAGAGAAGTTTAGTTTGAATTTCTTAGGTTCCTTTGTAATCCCTACATAGTAAGGTTTAGGATTATTTCTAACATAAACCTCCTCAATGCTTTTGCTAGATACTAATTGCTCTTCCAGTAGACCTCCACCGATATTTATGTTATAGATTCCAAACTCTGTTGAACGCCTACCAGCAAAAGAAAAGTACTTACTTTCTCTAATCAAATTTCACCCAACTCCTTCAAAAATAAGAGACTGGGTGAAATGTTCCAGTCTCTTTAGATTTTTCCTCCTTTTAGTTCTACGCCTTTAACTATTTCATTTAATAGCGTTTCAGCATCGCTCTTCTTTCCATTTAAGTTGTCTACTCTCAAATTGATATCATAGTTAATTGTCGTTCCTCCGTCCATCTGTGTAGATAGGGAGGGAAGGTTTAACTTGGGTACTTTTAAGTTATTCATAAAAGTATCTGCCATGTTCAAAGCTTTCAACAAAACTTTTGTATCTTGTTTATTTGAGATCATTTCTTCTTCATGGACGTACATTAATCTTCCTGAATTGCCCCAAGAGGGTAGGATTCCACCGTCTCTAGCTTGAGCAACTTTTATAGGTTTATATTCTTTTCCGTTCAGATATCTATTGGCTTGGTTTATCAGATCAATAAGATTATTTGATAGAGCTTTACCTAATATTTTTGTATTTGATTTTATATTCGTATAGAATTTATCTAGATCTTTTTGAATCTCTTTTGAGTTTCCATTGATAATATCAGATCTCATTTTTGCGAATTTTCTCTCATCATTGATTAAATTTTCATATTCATCTTCAATGGTTTCTTTTTGTTGATTTAAGTTTTCAATTCGATCTTCTTTTAGTTTATCGTCCTGCATATCCTGAATAGCTTCATTTTGTTCCTGGAGTTTTTCGGTTAATTCAGCGATTCTTTTTTGAGCCGCAAAGGAGTCATCTATAGACAATTTTGCAATCTCATCTAAGATATCTTGACGCTCACTTTGAGCTTTACCGAGTCTCTTTTTATAATCTGCTTCATCAACTTCTTTGTTAATTTCTGATATTAGATCATCTATAGCCTTTATGGACGCATCTTTTTGGGCTTCAAGAGATTGTTTATAAGCATCTATAACTTTTTCTGCCATAGAAATGCGTTCATCGAGTAAACGACCTTCTAGAGAATATAGGTCATTATATCTATCTACTAGCTGATCTTCTAATAAAGATTTCTGAGCTTTGTTTAGGTCTTTATTGCTTTTGATTTGCTGTTTGATAAATTTGATGGCTTCTTTTTCTTGTGCTACTTGTTTTGCAAGTATTTTCTCTTTCTGTCCTTGCTGCTTAATCCATTCTTTAGAAGTTTCATTTTCTCTTTTTTGAATTAAATCAATTTTAGATAGGTCGTCTTCATATGAGTTTTTAATTCTATCAATTGCAGCTAACTGTGAATCAACTAAATCCATATATAGCTGTTGAAGCTGTTGCTGAATAGCTAAAGAGTCTTGTTCTAATTGAATGACAGTTGATTTTGCGTCATCAATTGCTTGCTGTTGTTGAGCATATTCCTTAGAATCAGAAGATGTTAACTTATTCATGTAAGAAAGTGGATCAATTGCTTTTCCATTTTGCTCAATTTGAATGTGAACATGAGCGCCTGTAGATTGCCCTGTATTTCCTACTTTTCCTAGCTGTTGTCCAGCTTTGACAGTCTGTCCAGCTTTAACATTCAAACCATTTTGCATGTGCATATACTTTGCAACGGTTCCATCATCTTGCTGAATGACTACCCAGTTACCTGCCGATTTACTGTAAGTTGCAGTGATAACTTTTCCACCACGAAGCGCCTTAACTGGATCTCCCTGTTTTCCGTTTGCAAAATCTATTCCTTTATGAGGGACTGCACGACCACTGGTATCACCGAAGTTTGATGTTATTTTGAAGTTTTTCAAATAATAATCTGAAACGGAATTTGCTACAGCTTTAACTGCTTGACCACTGTAGTTGTTTAATACCTTTTGAATATAGTTTTGTGTTTCTTTAAATGGAGGTATTCCGTTATATTTTTGCACGTTCCCTGGGCCTGCGTTATATGCAGCTAGTGCTAGTTCTAGATTATTATTAAAAGCCTTTAGCTGTTGAGCAATATATTTTGTTCCACCCATGATATTCTGCTCAACATTATATGAGTTGGTAACACCTAAACTTCTTGCGGTTGCTGGCATTAATTGCATTAACCCTTGTGCTCCAGCGGAAGAACTTGCGTTTGGATTAAAGTTGGACTCAACTTGTATGATAGCTGCAATTAAGTTAGGGTCTACTCCATATTTTGAGGCTGCCTTATTAATTTCACTAGAATACTTGCCTGTATAGCTACTCCCACTAGATAAAGAGTTAGTAGTTACTATTCCAGTTTGTTTTATATTTCCAGATTTTATTTGTTTATTTAGAGCCTTCGTCTGATCAACTATTAATTTATTTTTATCTTTTAGAAGTTGGATTTCTTTCTTTAAAGAATCTTGATACTGTTTGGAGTGTGGAGCAAATTTCGATTGAATGTTTTGCTGCTTTTCCAATTCTAGATTGATTTTTTCTAAAGCTTTTTTAAATTTATCAGACACATATGTAGAGTTCTCATACTCTTTCGCTAAATCTTTTTGGGAACTAGTATTTTTATCTGTTGCACTAGATAGTCCTTCTTGAGCTATTGAATTTCCTGTAATACTTCCAACGCTATCTAAGAAGATATCATTAAATTCGACAAGAGGCCTTACAAAATCTGCTGTTGCAAAAGACACTGCTCCACCAATAGTGTGAGAAATAGAGTTATAGTAGCTATTCCAGCTTTCAGCGAGTTTGCTTAATAGTCTTCCTTCTACTTCTGCTTTTGCTTGTGCAAGGTTTTTAAATTGTTTTAAATCGATTCCATATTGTTTATTTAAAGAATCAACATATTTTGCATTGTTTGCTATTGTGTTCTTATAAAATTGTTCATTGTAAGATAGTTTATTTAGGATTGCTTGTTTAGCAATTTTTTCTTCAGCAGCAATTTGCTTCTGTATCTCTTTGCTTAAAGCTATCTCATCATTCATATAAGGAAGAAGATGAGTGTATTTTTCCATTAAAAAGCCAATTTTATCTGCTGATATTTGATGCCCATCATTAACTTCTTCAAGAATCTCATTAAGAGCTTTTATATTTGAAACTGCTTCGCTATATGACTCAGAGAGTTTTTCTTGTTCCTCTGCTGATTCTTCTTCTATTTGACTGGCAAGTCTTTGTGACTCTTTATATTTATCAATTGCTTCAGTTAAATCGTTGTATGTTAAAATTGAATTTTTGATTATATCGTTTTTTACTCCCACACTAGAAACGTACTTTTCTAATTCGGAAGTTAATTCATTATATTTGGCTTTGTTTTGTGCCTCGTAAGCCTTATTCATTTCTTGAGTAATATCTGCAATTTTATGAGTATGTTGCTCTAACCTCGAAGGATCTAGCTCTTCAAAACTCACAGCTTTCATTATTTCCTGAGCATTCGATTGTATTTGAGGAACTAGTTTGCCCTCCATATTATCAACTATGGCTCCAAAAACGCTCAAAGAATCATTGGCTATTCCTTGTTGTACAGAAGCGAGCTTTCCCTGTGCAACTAGCAACTCTTGTTCCATTCTATTAATAGCTTTATCAACGTTCTTTTGCATCTGTTCGTCTCGTTCATAAGGAACAGGCTCTTTTGCATCTTCTATTTTCTTCTGAAGTTTGTCTACTTCATCACGATATTCTTCAATTTCTTTTATTTTATCTTTGTAAGTATCTTTAGCTTCAAGGATCATTCTTTCTTTCTCAAGCTCAATGAGTCCCCTTGTTGCTTCTTTTTCTTTTTCGATTTCTTCTGCTGATTTTAAGTGGGCTTGACCTTTTTCATCTATAAATGATATTAAAGCTGGAAAAAGTTCCGCCAATTCTTGTTGAATTGAGAGATATTCCTTCTCTTGTTCAACATTTAATCCACCATCTTCAGCAATTTGATTAAAGTTTTTGTACCTCTCTATTAATGAGTCAACTTGATCTATGTTGGTTGTTAAGGCACTTATATTTTTCTTGTTGTTTTCTTCAATAGTCTTTTGTAATTCTTCTTGTTCTTGCTTTTGTTCAGATAGTTTTTGAATAATAAAAGAAATTGCAAATCCAACAGCCATGAAAGCGGCAGCTGGCAAAAAAGAGGCTAATGTTGCTTTTAGTCCATTTACAGCAGCAGTAGCTACATTGGATGAGCCTGCGAGAGTTGTCATCCTAGTGTTAAGGTTTGTTACTCCAGCACTTGCTCTTCCAGCAACGCCTGGTAGTTTATCCATTGATTCTATGACGCCCAGACTAAATGCTTTATTAAAATCTCTGAATTTATCATTAAATAAAGAAAAAGCTAGTGTAGCTCCTCCTATTGTTGTTGGAAATATTCCAAGCGTATCAATAATTTTTGTTAGAGCCTGTAAAAAGTCTAGTCCTGTTTCTAAACCAACAATCATAGTGTCTCCAAGACCACTATCTTGCATAGAGATTATAGCTTCAGTCCAAGCGTTTTTAACTTTGTTGATTCGTGCCTCGAAGGATTTTAAGTATTCAGCATTCTCTCGATAACCTGAACCCGCTGAGTTGAGAGCCGTATCTGTTGCGTCTAAAGCTTGCTCGTACTGGTTCATCATTATTAAAAAGCGGCTGAGCTGATAGCGGCCTGCCACCTGGAGACCTAGATTCTGCTGTTGTTCAGCGGATAGTGTATTCCACTTTCCGCCTAAATCATCTAGGATATCACTTACTTGACGCATTTCTCCTGACATTTCTTTTGTGCTAATTCCTATTGCATCTAAAGCGTCTATTGCTCCGCTAACTGACGTGATACGAGAGTAAATTGATTTCAGTGAGTTCATTATGCTGTTACTTTCAACTTAGATAAGTTTACTGACCATAATAAAGCTATGGCGGTGAAGTGCTTCAACTTCACTCTCATAGTTACCCATGAGTTCAGACTGTCGCTTGACTATATATTGATAGTCTCTTTTCGTTCAGTCGTTCAGCGTCCAATTACGGTTCGCCCTTGTTGTCCTTCTGCTATGCAGTTAGGAGTTCCAAGTCAATTAGAAAAGATTTTACATCGGCAACTACTTTACCGATCACAGAGCCGCTTTCTCTCGTTACTTCTCCGATGGCAGTTGTATAGCCAATCGATTTTTCCATACTCACACCATATGTATATGCGGCCCCAGCTGATCTCTGTAAGGCTTCTGCAAGCTGCTTCGAATTAATTGCGTAGTTGTTATCTACTTCGTTTAGAGCATCTACAACTCTAATTCCTTCACTCGCTTCTTTATTAAAACCCTTTAATGCAGCTGTCAATATAGATGAAGACTCACTAACATCCATGTCTGAAATATTCCCTAGCAAGGTTGCATATTCAGTCATTTGAGTTAACTCATCGCCTCTGTACCCTTGTCTAGCAAATTCTATAAATCCATTATTCACATCTTGAATTTCATTTCCTAGCTGTTTAGCTAATGCAATAGATTCTTCTAAGGTTCTATTTACATCTAGCTGTCCGTTACTAACCCTTTTTAGTACAGTTAGCTGTGAATCAATATCAACAATCTGAGTGACAGCAGATCTGATTGAGCGCACTGTTCCATAGAATGCTGTACTTGCAGCCATCCACACAGGAAAACGCTCCATAGCTACCTTAAAAGCATCTACAACTCCCATGGAGTTTTTAGTAGCTTCTGTTGCATCTGCTGCTAAAGTTCTGATCTGTGTTCGATAGCTAGATACTGCACTTGATGCTTCCTTGATTTGCTGTAAGTTTGCAAACCCCTCATATGGAACACTTTTTAAATTTTCTCGTATTTTTGCTGATTCATTATAGTCAAGAGTTTTCTTGAATTGCTTTTCTAGTCTTATTAGTTGGGCTAGAGCTTCTTCTCTTTCTTTGTATACTCTTGCTGATTTTTCTATTATTTCAATTTCTCTGCTTGTACTTGATGTGACATCTTTAATGTCCTTATTTAATTTAGTTAATTCTTCATTATTTTTTATACCATCTAGTACACTTCTAAATTCTTTTATTTTAGAATTTGCTAGAGTGCCTTGATGTTCAACTTCAGCGAGTTTTTGTCTGGTCTTTTCTAGGTTTTGCTGAAGATTATGTGTTGTAGTGTCTGTAGCTGTTTCATCTGGAAGTGAAGCAAACCCTTTTCCTGATTTTTTTGTTCCTTGTGCTTCTATAACCACAGGTTTATAAGTTACAGTTTTAACAATGTTGTCACTTTCTTTTATTTTGGCAGTAACCTTTTTTATTTCGTCTGTATCTCCAACATAGGTTACTGTGAGCTTAGGATCAAATTTGCGAAGCTTTTCAATCATTTCATTTTGATTGTTGTAGAATTCTCTTCCTTGCTTTTTTAATTCTTTATTTGTTTCTTGTCTAGCTTTTCTCATATTTCCTGCGAAAGAAAATGACTCTGCTATCTTCTTGCCAGATTCTCTAGCTTGCTTTTCTACTTTACTAGTACTCTGTTGAAACTGTGATTCAAAGCCTTTAAGATTCAAATTAATACTTAAATCAGATATTCCATTTAAGCTTTTCTGTAGGCTTTTTATGTAGCTATTGATATTATTGCGAGTTGGTGTGTCATTAACACCTAAAGAAATCAATAACTCGATAGGGGTATTACTCACATATATTCGTCTCCTTTCTATGAGTCTAATCTTGAGATTAAAACGACTCAGATTAGGAGTCGTTGAAAATTTGTGAAAATAAAATGGTGATTGAGTATTCAAACATGATAAAAAAAGAGATGAAGCACTGTTTGTACGGACAGTGCTTCGATAATTCGAGGCTGATAGTTGTAAATTGGTTATAAATATCCACTATCAGGATGCATCCTCATTTGTAGGTATTTATGTATTGTTTTGTTTATATTGTTTTAGTTTATTTATTAGAAGTCTGTATAAATCTTCTGTTTTACATGATCTGATTTCTTTTGGATATATTGCTATTAAAGGAATGTTATTCTTTCTGCATAGTTCAATTTTCGTTTTTGTTCTTTCGTGATATTCATCTCTGTGTTCAATTCCAAATATCTCAATAAAATATTTCTCTCCAGATAAGTTAATTGTGAAATCAAATCTAAATTTTCTGTCTGTGTCCATGAATTCATTGTACATATCCTCCTTCGAAAAATCGAAACAATACTCCTCTAACATGTTAGTAAATATCATCTCATAATAAGACAGACATTCGATTCCTCCATTGGAATAATACGTTTTACTATTCGGGGTTAATCCGGCTTTTTCAATTGCGTTGTTCCATGATCCAAAAACATCTATGTATTTTCTCGTTGATGCTACATTATCGAAATAAAATAAGTCATTCTGTGATGGAACTCTTCCCAGTTCTTTATATAACCAGTGAATGTCATTAATCAAATCCTCTTTAGATTTATTTCTCCCTATTACTGTTGGAGTAAACCCACATAACATTTGTAAATTATATAAACTTCCAAAATGAGCTTCGTATGTTTTCATTGCATAACCATAACTATATTTTTGAGAGTAATATTCTATGTCCCTGCTAGACGGTGTTTTACCTAACATTTTCTCTAACTTTTTATACTTGTCTATCATATCTTGTTCTTTGTCTTTACAATCCTGTTCTATTTGTTTATCAATATCAAAACCTATAATTTTAAAAGCATTATATGCTCCATTAAATCTTTTATCATAAGTACTGATACTTGGAGAAAGCTCACTTTTTAAAACGTCCATTGTAGGAATCCTAGTTTTATCTTTCATGTATTCTTTTAAACTTTCAAGTAGCTCCTCTTTTGTATATTCTTTGCAAAACTGGTGTTTGTCTTCCCTTAAATCAAATAATCCTGATTCAATTAAGGCGTTTTTAAAACTACCAAAGTGTTTTATATACGCATGAGTGTTTGGATACCCTTGACTCATTAAACCTCTAGTAGTCGGTATTTTTTGATTTTCTTTATAGTATTTATGTAAGCACTCTAACATATACTCTCTTGTGTAATCAGTTTGCCTCAGTAAGCCAACAGAGATATTTGCTTTTTCTATTGCATTAAGCCATGTACCGAATCTACTGACTATCATTGTGGTGCTTGGTGTTTTCTTTTTAAAATCCTTTTGGTATGGCCTTCTTCCATGATTATTATAAAATTCCTTTAATGGATTCAATAACTCTTCTTCTGTAAAGTCATTGTGTGTAATTCGACCCATTTTATCACCTCATAATAAAAAGCAACCAGGATTAAAAACTGGTTGCTTTACTTTAGTTCACTTATTTAATTGACATTACATGTCGTCTAATCTTTTGCTTTCAACCTTTGCAATTCCATCTGCTGTGAAATATGATGCAAAATCGTCCTCTGCTTCATTGTCATCATAGATTTCAATCATATCAATGCTTTCCCATCCAAAGAAGCCCTTAATAATTTTGTCAGGAATTTTATTTGCTCTCAGTTTTGTTGTTAAATAGTGCCTCAGAGAGTGAAAATAGAAAGGTTCGCCAAGAATTTTTGTAAATTGAGAAGCCCAACTTTGCAGTGTTGTATCCTGAGCAGGAACCCATTGCCCATTTCTTCTTGTTACAAATAGTTCATCATTATCAATCTCTAATCTTTCTCTTTCTTCTAGCCAAAGATCTAAATATTCTTGAAATCCTGTTTTTAAAACGAATTTGTGGGCTTCAGAGCCCTCACGTCCACGCCCCTTAATTCTAATTTTTTCTGGAGTTTTGTAATAAGCTCCGTGAACGAGATTAATATCATCAAAGTATCCTACTTTGAATCTTACTAGTTCACTCAATCTAGCCCCCGAGTTCGCTGCTAATGCAAAAGCACAAGCTTTTTGGTATTGCTTGCTTTCAACTAAAGTCTTTAATACAAACTCAACCTGTTCGTCAGTGAGTACGGTCTTCTTCCTAACAGCTTTCTTATCTGGAGCTTCAATTTTACCAACGATATTGCGAAATTCAGGATACATATCATCCATAATATTTTCTATGTAATTCGACAAACTACTTAGACAGGCTCTTAATCTTCTGATTCTATTAGAACTGTGTCCCCAATTATTAATGGCATACCCCTGGAAAGAGATAATATCTCTTTTGGTTAAATCTACAATAAATTTATTGCTACAGTATTTTTGGAGGAAAATCGCCAAAATTCTGAGGTCATTGGCATATTGTTTGATTGTTCCCTCAGACTTATTGACACTCATTAAGTATATTTTCCACTCATCGAACAGTTGTTTATTCTTAGGGTTAACCTTCGCCCAATCTTCCTCGTTAAATATCCTATTGTACACAGTTTTTCTTGCCAAATCTTCACTTCCTATCATTCTATCTAACTGCAAAACCACTATCTTTTAACGCTGCTTTTACAGCATCTAATAATTGACTAGGATTACTTTTAATCTTCTCTGTCATTTCCTGTTTAAATTCTCTTGGATTTGCCCAAGGCCCATTAGGATTATTCCAAGCAATATCACTATCTTTACCGAATTCAATTAAGTCAGATGTATACTTATTTTCATTGTCTGGATCAGAGCCAGTAGTATTGTTGTAAAAATCAATTTGAATCTTACCTTGTGTGTTTATGTATGGATATGCCATGTACATATTATCTCGATCAGATAGACCGTCATTGTCTTGTCTCCTCGAATATTCCATCGGAGTGTAAGCTTCGTATACATATCGATAAACAGCGTCATACATTTCATCTTTTAGATAATCTTCTATTCTGCTTCCAGAGGATGAACTCAAAGACTTAGTAACTTGACTCCTTAAATACTCTTCAATTTGATCAAAGTTAGTAAATTTAGGCATAAGCTATCACTTTTTCTTAGATTTTGTTTTAGTTGACTTTTGTATAGCTTTTGCCTTGTTCTCTAGTTTGCTTGCTTTATCCTTAGCTTCCATTTCAGCATTCTTCACCTTATCTGCGTATTCGGCTAATTGCATAACCTTATCTAGAACTCTGTAAATCTCTTTAGGGTTGAATACTTCCCCAATAATTAACTCAAGATATCCTAATTTTACAAGTGCATCCATTTGTACGATTTGTGTTTCCAAGTCATCTGCAATCTCATCTTTAAAATGAGTAAAATTTTTAACAATCATAAAGTAAAGATAATTGACTAACTCATATTCCGTTTTAAGAAAATTAATTTTATTTTCTTCTGCGTATCTAACCTTGTCTCCAACTTCAGAAATAATTTTATTAATTTTATTCTGGTCAAATACAGGATTGTATTTTATTACCATATTAATATTGCCGTTGACCTCAACGATATATGTTTCTTCACGTTCAATATCAGCTAATTCTGTTTGTATACTGGCCAAACTAATTGGAACATAGGATTGCTCAAGTTCTTTAACTTTTTCTTCGTGCGATTTCTTCTTGGTCATATTATATCCTCCTATTATTCATTTGATTTTAGTTAACTTAATTAATCGTTATCTTCTTCCATGTTTTCAACTAGTTCGCACCAAAAATCATAGAGCAGAGCATCTTTTCCACTAAACTTTATCTCACAATCTAATACAGAATCACGAACAGAAGAAAGAACCTTTTGATCATTTTCTTGACTAACAATATATTCTTCACTCCACAGTTCCAAATAATCTTTATCAAACTCTTCTTTATTTTCTTCTTTTAAATCATATATAAGGAGCCCATCTTTCTTTTTTGTTCTTGGATTCCCTTCATCATCTAAATGACAGTGCTTTGCTAAAATTTCTCTGTATTCTTCGTTATATTCCTTTAGTTTTTTATCTAGTTTTTTAACAAGACGTGTCCTCATACGTCCTTCGTAGCCTGCTAATTCTAAAGTCATTAAAAAATCCGAAAACTCTCTAAGTTGACCTGCTTTAATTTTAAGTTTTAACATGATAAAACTCTCCTTTTATTCATTGTTTTTATGGACATATTCCACTCTCTGTGAGCTTTACAATACGCTTTTAAAGCTCACACAAAGAGAGAGTGCCAATAAAAACACTCTCTTCCTGTCTCATAATTAAGCTCCGCTATCCTTAATCATCGCAAGTAATGCTTGAACTTGTTCTTCTGTAAATTGCGGTTCTGCGTCTTTCCCGTCTGCTCCAGGAGTTCCAGGATCACCTTTTGCACCATCTTTTCCGTCTGTGCCCGCAGTGCCAGGTTCACCCTTATCACCTTTTTCTCCTTTAAGAGAGACTAGCCACTCTGATTCCGTTCCTTGAAAGCCATTATCTACAGCAATCTGATAAGCTGATTTCCCATTAGCCCCATCCTTGCCTGGAGAACCTTGAGTTCCATCCTTACCATCTACACCAGGGTCGCCCTTGTCTCCTTTTACGCCATCAATTAACTCGGCAAAATCTCCACCTGTGGGTTTTTTACCTGTGGAAAACTTTTCTTTTAATTGTTCTTTTGTCGCCATTTGAAATCATCTCCTTAGCTAATAATAAAGTTGCGGCCAATTTCTGCCTCCCCGATTCCGCGGGGGTTGTTAGGGCGTAGCGCGATCAACAGTAAAGATTCTTCCTAACTCAGAAGTATTGTCACCACCGATTACCTCTAATGAAATTTCAGGAGTAAGTGCTTGACCATTTTCAAAAGTCATATCAAATTCCCCACTTGGTTTTACATTATCAAATTGAATATATAAATCTTTTACAACCTTCATTGTTTTAGGATCGTATGCAATAGTAGCCATCTCAATCTCATAAAGCTCACTAAATTTGTCGGAATTGAAAGAAACCCCTTCTCCAGTTACTTCTTCGTCATAAACAACCACAATATCATCCCCAGCTACACCAAAATCTGCTGGAATTTCAACACTTCCACTCTCAGATTCTACTTGCTTTTGTTCTCCATCTTTGCCAAAAACAACTACAGTGTTATCAACAGGTGTGCTAGATAGTGTGATGTTTAATATTCCCTCATTTTCAGTGACTTTTAAAGTTTCTGTCTTCTTTACTTTTGCTGTTTTCTTCTCAACTTTTACTCCTTGAGTCATAGATAGATATTCTAGATCCCACAGTGCATTTCGATAAGATAGCGTGATTTCCTTTTGAGTCTCTAAAATGGCAACCGTTTTATTTCCAATAGCACCATAAAGCTTCTCAGAAGTGACGGTTTGGGAAATTGAACCCATTTGAGTTTTTGTTTTTGCGATTACATGTCCATCGCTTTTTCTTTTCATAAATACGTTAACCGTATCCATTACAACTAATTCCTGATTCATTAGCATATTCCTCCGTTTGTTTAAAATAAAAAACCTATTTTTTAATTAAATAGGTTTCCGAACTTTTTGTTAAATTCTGACATTTTTGTTCCTGATGTTTCTATTTCAAAGAGATCGATGTGACCTCCCCAATGTTCAATTTTCACATTTTCAGCTACTGTTGCAAACAATGTGCTAGTATCGTAGGATTTTAATTGAGCAATTCTACGATAAGTTGCCTTTACTTGGAAAACAGTCATTTCAATTAGTTCATTATAGGTAAATCCAGTCCAAGCAACTATTGAAGACATAATATCGTTCAAAGTCACCTTTCCACTTTCTATTGCTTTTTGCTCTCTGTCCGCTTCAATAAATTCTTGTATCTCAGGATTGGGGCTTACTTCTTCTTCAACTATCGCATTCATATCGAGAATCAAATTCCTCAGTCCAAGAAACATGTCTTCATCCTCGAAAATTTTACGGATAATTTGATCATCTTCATTATCCAGTAACACTTTTTTGAATACTTTTACATAAGCCTCAAAGAAGCTATTCTCACTTAAAACAATACTGATTAATTTTTGATCCTTTATTGCTTCAATAGTTTCGAGGGTTTCTGGGTCAGTCTCTTCTTTGAATCTTTCTTTATAAAAATAGTAGATGTGTAAAACATTCATAGATATTAATCTTAATTCAAATTGATGATTAATATATTCATGATATTTTAGAAAGGCAACTCTTCCTAATTCTGTGTCAATAGGTATTCCTGATATGTAACTATCTTTATCGTTTCTCAAAAAAACACCTACTTTTTACTGTCGCCAAATTTATAGACGTGTTGATAGTGTTTATATCTAGTTGGTGCTGCTAATGGGTCTCCACCTGCATATTCTAATAGCCCCATGCCCGCAACATGTTCTAAAACTAATATTTCATTAATGACATCTGAAATCCAAACTAGTCGCATATCATCTTCAAAATCTTCATGTGTAAACACACTAATTCTGACTTCTTGGGTTGCAAGTTGATAGTTGTTGTATACTGGTCTCCGTCTTCCAGGAGAAATATATAACCTACACAAAGATTTATCTTCTAAATCAGATGTTTTTTCAGCTAACATAATTCTATCGGAAACTAAGTCCCAGTAACCTTGATCATCGACATTGACTAAATTAGGTAGCTCTTCACTAAGAGGGTCGGGATTTCTATGGGATTTTGGTGGATAATAAAGCAGTCTCAATAAAGTTTCATTCTTGATCAATTCTTGATAAATATTGTTTATTTGCTCCCTCATGGAGCCAGATTTAAGAGCCATTTGATGTCACCACTCTTTGAAGATTAATTTCTATGTAACCTACATCATTAAGGACATTCTCGTAAGATATATTTGTGACTTGAAACTTTTGACTATTAAAATCTGCAATATAATTAAGTGGAATCTCATAGTCTACTTTATACGGAATCTTTACTATCATTGATCCGGCAGGTAGTGGTATAGATGCATTCTCAGTTTCTGAGTAATACTTCGTTCTAGCTACACATGGAATATCAAATGCTCTTTCCTTGATTTCATAGATTGGTCTATTAAAATCATCTACTCCAACCTGTATTCTTTCCGACTCTAGTGATAATTTAAATACATCGTTACAAAGCTCTCCAACAGCTTCAGGATAGATTTCATCCATATTGTTATCTGTTGTAAGATATCTCAGTTCCTTATAGATTAGGGAAGTTCCATTATCAATAATCGAATCAGGTAAAAAAAGAAATTTTCTTATGTGAAAATTGTCTTTGTTAGAGACAATGCAAGGTACTGCTTCCTTTTCATTTTCGATGGTGACACGAGAGAGTGAAGGGGAGTGAAGGAAATAGTGTTCTTGTTGTCTTTTAGTTGACTCAATAACAGAATCTTTGAAGCTTCCACTAGTGGCATTAATCCTGTTTCTGTAAGCACTATATTTACTCACAATCTCACTCTCCCTTTTTTATTTTATTTAGTTCATCAATTTGTTTGTCAATAGCATTAAGCATTTTAAATACTTCTTTTTTTATTTTCTTAGTATCGTCAGATGAGAATTCACTCGATTCAATAGCTCTGAGTATTGCAAGAACTCTTACATACCAGATTTTATGAGGAAGTGTAATAATCTCTTTTTTTAACCCAACAATTTCGAAGATAACTGAATCAACATACTCATAGACATAAGGATTGTTTTCTTCAAATAGAGGAAGTATTTTAAACACCATGTCTTTCATATCAATTAAATAGTTTTTATATGATTCAAGTGTTATATTACTCATGTTTTCCACATTTCCTTTATGTTATGAATATTGTAAGAGTATCTACTCATTAGTGTGTCAGCATCAGACTTAATCTGTCTTTTAACTTCTAACAATGCTTTTAGTTGATTAGCAGGACTATACATACGATAATCTTTAGAGTTTAAGGATTGTTTTAAATTTTGTTCTGTTAAAACATAAGTATTAAGATATACATACAACATAAATGTCGCTAAGATATTCTTTTCTTGATAGTCTAAATCCTCTTCAAAAGAATCTTCATTATAATTCATTAAATTCTTTCTACAGTTCGTATAATAACCAATTGCATTAATCAACCAATCTTTTGCATTTTCTTCAAATGCTTCATCTTCCAATTGAGATAGTTCATAGTCTGTAATCTGTGAAAGAAAAAGAATATAAATTTCACTAAATGGGGTTGCCATTTGATTCACCCCTCTGATTAGTTTCTAAACATCCATAATTCAACATTTAAGTGCTTCTCAAGTAGGTCGATGATATTTGCGTTAGCTAGTTCCTTATTTTCAATGAGCTGACGAGCTCTTGTAGCTAGTGTGTGCTTAATGCCTTTTGGTAACTTAGGAATCACTTCTCTTAGCTCATCATAAGACTGCTTAAAAAAGGCATCTAAGTCATCTAGTCCCCCAAGAGATTCATATTTCCTAGTAAGCCCTAAATATTCGGCAGCTTCTTCATCATCAATAACAAATAAAACATCATTTAAAAAGACTGGTTGTGAAGCTCGCATATCTAACAACTCGCCCATATCAATATACAGAACTGTTCCATACTCGCGCCATAAATACCTTGCTCTTGTTCTATCAGAAATATAGATGAGTGCTCCATTAGTAACACTTCTGCATGGGATCATTTCATTGCGATCAATCTCAATGCGCTTCTTGCGAGCAGAAATAATCTCCTTTTTTACTTCTTCTTTTGGGGCGGTGTTTTTTGTGGTTGTTTTGCGAACAACTTTCTTTTTCGTTTCTGTCATTATAGTTTTCTCCTTTTCTCGATTAAATCATAGTAAATAAGGAGTAGAATCATTATCTACTCCTATATGTTCTTATTCTATTATTATGCTAACTTATATACACCATAAAGAGCATCAAAGACTACTTTTGTGCCGAAACGGGTAATAAAGCTATAGTCAAATGACATATCGATATTAGCCTTATTATCAGTTGTTTCTTTAACTAGAGAGTCACCTTCGAATACAAGTTTGATAGGTTTAACCCCGTTATTCGGTAAAACTAGTAATTGATTATCATCGTAAGCAAAATCGAATGTATTGGCTTTATGCACAGCAGGTAATTGAACTAAAGTCATACCATTATACTCTGCTACGCGGCCATTCTTATGAAGATCAGCTTTCATGCCTTCTGTGTAAGAAGCCAAGTTTGCACCGGCAGTAATTTTAGAAAGAGCCTTTTTAGACCCTACAACAATAGCTGAACCTGCTTGGGCTTCGACGTGAGAAACTAGTTCTTGAAGAGTTCCTTCATCATAAGAACCACTAGCTTGAAATTCGGCAGGAAGGCTGGCTCCAGCAGAAGCAAATGCAGCTGCAACCTCAGCGTTGATTTTATCTTCAATTCCCTTGCCTACTTTTTCAACCAATTTTCCAAAAGACAAACGACCAGTTAAAAATAGGAAGAAATCTCCGTAAACAGCAGCAGCGAAAGCTTTTGTTTGAACTGTAAAGCTTGTTCCACCTTCCATTTTTTGACGGTCAATATTCCAGTGGTTTCCTGCATGTTCAGATACAATAACTACTGCATCATCTTCAATGTAGAATTCTTGAGAGTCTCCTAAAGCTAGATTACGAATTTCCGCAAATTGACGGAAAAAGTCATTCTCTTTTACGCCTTTTAAATAGGTTTCAGTTAAAACTTCTTCTAGAATTTCGAACAATTCTACGCTATGTCTGCGTAAATCTTTCTTTGTTGGGTTTTCAGTTCCCATAATTTCTAAAAATTTACCTCTGATTACTTCATCAACATCTTTTCCTTTTGAAAAGTTCATAACTTGTGCAGGGTTCTTCACTTGATCTACACAAAGTCTTACTAATTCTGTATGTGACATTTTTGTTCCTCCAATATTTTAATATGTTTTTATTTTATCTAATTACGAAGTCTTTTCCGATCTCCGCCATCCCGATAGGCGGATGCTTAGGGAGTAGGATTTCCTTTTGAGTTTTGAATGGTATCAATTACTACATATACAGTAGGGGATTGTGTTACATTAACTGCTAAAGCCCCACCAACCGTGTCTTTGCGTACGACTTTACCTACGAATCCTGTTTCGGTTCCATCAAGCTCTGCCTTTGCAACAAGTTTGTGGCCAGCCCCAGCAACAACATACTCATCTTTGTTTGCTTTTCCTTCAATACCTTCTTCAGACACAGAGAATACGTAAGTTGGGTGCGGTGTGTAGGCACGAACTGCTTCTCCTGCTTCCATGTAATAGTTTGTTTCCAATCCAGAGCCTAAACGTGCATTATCATAAATAAGCGCAGGGTTAGCAATTAGCACTAAAGCGTCTCCCTCTGCTGGTGTTTCTAATTTACGAATATCACGATTTCCTTCTTCTACTTCTCCTAATTTACCTACAAATCCATTCTCCAGTTCTACATTAGCTCTCACAGAGAAGATGTCTGTATTTGGAAAACGAGAATCGTCTAAACGTACAACTGATCTCTTAACTTTTGCCATTATTTGTTTCCTCCTAATATAACTTTAATATTTTTTTAATTAATTAAATAAATCTCCATATGGACTGTCATTCTCTTTATCCTTGGAGATTTCTAGATTGAGTTTATTTACTTTTTTAGTTGATTCTTGTTGCAACGAGAAATTCTTTTTGCCAATTAAGACAAATAATTTCTCCTCAATTTCTTTAATAGAAGAATCTTTCATTTCAGAAAAGACTTGAGAAAACTCTTCCTCGGAAACTTTTCCTGAGAACTGTTCTTTAAGATCCAACTCTTCACGATTTCTTTTAAAAGTGCGAAGTTCTTTTAGTTCTTTTTCAAAGGTAAGATTCTCTTCCACAAGAGATTTATGTGACTCAGATAATCTAGAAAACTCCGCCTGAAAATCAACAGTAGATTTCTCTTCTTCTGGTTTCTTGTCTTCTTTTGGATCTTCTTCTTTATTTTTTTCTTTCTCATCTTCTTTTTCTTCTGTTGGTTCTACAATTTCTTCCTCTGATTTTTTATCTTCTTCTGGAAGAGTTTTTTCAACAGGAATTTCTTTCTTTTCTTCTGGTTGTTTCAAATCCTCTGGCATATCACTACCTCCTTCTTTTTGATCTAAGGACTCTTTTAGTTCAAATACCATCTCCTTGAACTCGTCCACAATTTGTTCCTTACTGTATACTTCAATTTCGGCTTTTGAGAATGCAGGTTCAACATCTGATCCCAAAGCTGCAATAGCTAAGAACTCAAAGTTCTCTATTTCAAAAAAGCCTTCATTGTTTACATTTCCTTGAACTGAGTCAATTTCCATACTGATTTTGGGAGTGATCCCAGATTCAATCCATTCTTGTATTTTTTTAGTTGCTTCATAACGTTTCCATAGATATACGTTATCAATAACTACATACGTTTTTAATAATGGATTTTCATCAGTACCTTCGTTTACTTCTTCAAGTGTAATGTTAGTATTACTATCAACAACTCCAATAGGAGCTGTATCAAAAACAAGTTCAAATTCATCATTTTTATTCTTTTTAAGCTTTACATTGTGACCTTCTAAATCTTCTTTTTCTTCATTGTATTTAGCAACAATAGGAATTAATTTGATTGATTCTTTGGCTTTTTCCAGCGAACTTTCTTTGAACAAAGAGCCATTAGCAGATCTATTAAATGCAAAGACTTTCATTTTAGTTCTTAAAAAATTGTCATTGTAATTTTGCGCGGTCTCAAATTGACCACTAAAGGAAAGGGGGTTCATTACTTTCAATTCATTACTCACCTCCTTTAAATATGGATATAATTTAATGTATATAGTTCATTAACCGTTTGTTTTGGCCGCTTCAGTTCCTCTGTCTCTTACAACTTGAGCAGAATCTGATATCTCGTTATCTTTAGCTTGTGGCCTACCTTTTTCTTCGTTATCTGATGACTGAGTATGAGTAGAAGCTAAAGGTTTAAGCATACTATGTAAATCCAATACTTCATTCTCTAAAATGGCTTTATTATATAGCTCTAGAGGACTGACACCAAGACTAGCCCCCAAGTCAGTGATTGTGGCCATTGAAGATTGAGTCGCCTTCAACAATCTGTCACTTACTTCATCTCTATTAAAAACGGTTTGATCAAGAAACTTAAATTTAAATTTATAGCTTCCAGATTTTTTCTTTAATCTTCGGTTAATCCATCTTTCTATTTGGCGAAGAAAAGTAAATACCATTTGCTCAGTGTTTATGATAGATTTTCCTAATCCAATAGATGTGTTCTTGTCAGAGTTAAATAAAAACTGAGAGATTCCTGCGTCTGAATAGACATCTCTTTGAGCTTGAGCAAGTGTGTCTTGATCATTTTTTGTTTTCTCAAGTTTAACTGACTCGATAGGCATAGGAGAAGTAATAATTCCAACTCCATCAGGAAGAGCACCAGCAATCATATTGTTAAATTCCATAGCTAAATCCAAATCAATTAGAAACTTGTTTAACTCTGGATTTTTTTCGTCCATAGGAATCTCTTGAGTTAAAAGTAAAAAATTATCCATTTTTGTTTTATTTTTCTTGATCTTTCTGTACTCATCTAAGTCGAAAATTGATTCAAACATTGAGCTAAACGGAGGTAAAGGATACTCTGTTATTTCTTCATTGACTTTTAAACAAATTGTATTATCGCTATTTAACTCTATCCATTTTTCTTTTGTTGTCTGATAATGACTGTATTTGATTTTAAATTCGTCAGGAAAGCTTGCTAAATGATCTTTATTGCTATCGAAGTAAGAAAAGTCGAACTTAAAATTAAAAACACCATCTTCAATAGAAGATAGTGAGCAATAATTTGCATCAAGATTTTGAATAAAAAAGGAGTCTTTGGATTCATGGATGTATCCATAAAACACATCATCTCGATAAGCAATTTTTGAAGCTTTTGAGAGTTCGTGAGATAGATTCATCTTTTCAATTTCTTGCAAGTTTTTTAAATAGCTTTTTTTGTATGCTTCTTTGTTAATAATGTTAGGCGTAGATAATGGATTGAGAACATAAGCATATGTGGGCATAGTTCCTAATAGCCGAATAATTTGCTGGAAATATGGAGAAGTATCATAAAAGAAACGAATCAAATTTCGTATCCTTTTTTCGTGCACTCTAGGGTTTTGTAGCCATCTATGAACTTCTTCTGGCTTATACTTTGAAAAAGTTACCATTGATGCTTTTTCGTGTGATATATCCAGTTTTCTTACTGTAGCAAAATATTGTTGCAGCTGCTCCTGATATTCTCTTTGTTTAAATTCATTTTGCTCTTTTATTGCTTTAGGACTATTAGCTATGCGATATTTTTTTAATTGAGTCAGTATAATCACTCCTTTCTATATAAAATATATTTATTTATTTTATTTAATTTACTTTTTACGCTATTTTGTATATAATATAAAATAGCGGATAATAAGTTGTTTTCAAAATAGCTTAGGCATTTTTATCATCAGGAGTTTAGAGGGGTCAAAATCTGATGATCTTTTCACAAGTTTTGTTTCCATTGTTTTAGCTAGATAATTTGCAAATCCGAGTGAACTATATCTATCTTTTCGTTTTCCTGACTTTTCTTTAATCTTGACGAATCCTCCAGTTATCTCATGTTCAAGATTCACCATTTCGTTTACCATTAAGGTTGCTTGAACATAAGGCATTTCATATCTTACCTTTTCTTCTGATGAGGTTTTCTTATAGTATTCTTTTTCTGATAAGAAGTCTTTTGCTTCTATTTCATTAATTGGTAATTCAATATTTCCACTGCGAAAATTGTTTCTTAGAGATGTAGCAATTTCATGATTAAGTCGATTTCCTGCTTTAATGGAAAAAATAACTGGAAGAGGATTAGATGACTTTGCGCGAATTTTCATCTCTTCATCGTTATAGGAGCACCAAGCATCATACTCAACATCGCGTTCCTCATCATACAAAACCCTTGCTAGAGCATCATAGACGCTCATACCATTACCATGACAGTCAAGTGCAACATACTTACACTGAAAATCCTCAAAAATCTGTTTAATCCTAATGGCTTGGTCATCAGTGTGTTTGCCATCCATACTTTCTATGTAAACAACCTTTCTCAAATAGCTGTCTCCATTTGGGATAAGTCTAACACACGTTATAATGGTACTGTCATTAGATTGACCACCCATTAGAGCAACGTCAACTCCCATTATTCTTATTTCTCCATCTTTAAGCTTTTCTTTTTTCTTATTTTTAAAAGAGTGGTAGTCAATATTAGGAACAGGGTAAAAGACATTTTTTAAACTTCTGTTCTTATCGATATCTTCAAATGCAAAAAACGCATTTTCATTTTGACCATACATGAGATTTTGATATTCCATAAGAAAAGAAATTTCATCAAAGTCTTTACTTTCCATTTCTTTTTCGATTCTCTTTTTACTTAGTAGACCGTGATGAATAGAAGTTAAATAATCCATTGCGAATATTACAGAATCTTTCCCTTTTAACATTAAATCTTTTGCTGCAAGCATTGATTCATACATCCAGTGACTGGAAAAATATGCGGATGAAATGTACAATTCCACGTTTTCTTCAGTTAAATGCTTATACTTCTCCTTCTTTAAATAAGGAGGCTGTCTGTAAACGTTTAGAAAGGGCTTCAACACGGTATTTAGTATGTGTTCATTAATCATTCTAAACTCTTCTAATATTAAGATATTTCCGCGGTAACCACGAGAATTCTCAGAGGATGTTACGGCTTCAATAGTGGAGCCGTTATGAAAAATCACTGTTGCATCATTGGCTGATGATTTAATCTGCTTTATTTCCCTGGCTAGATTTGGATATTGCATTAGTTCCTTTTCTATTTTTTCTGTTATGATTAATTTTGCCTGCTTTTTGACACCACTGGCAATAATGATTTTACTTGAAGGATACAGGGTAGCTCGGGCGCAAGCGTATATGGCTATCATAAATGATTTAGATAATCCTCTTGCTGCAATTAGCATAAAAAAAGTATTAAGATTCATAAAGAAAAGAAGAATTTTTTGAAAAAAGAATAAGTCTATTTGAAAATAATGTTCTACAAACCTGTGTAAATTAAGTCTATAGAAACTTGTCCATTTTCTCATTTGTGTTCGCATTGTTTCATCTTTACTCATATTTTCAACTGTTTTTGAAGAGCTTTTTACTTTTTCGAGTTGGTTCTGACCTTTTGAGTTTTTATTTCTACTAACCTGGAAATTTTGATATCCTGCCATTTAATCATCATCCTCAACATCAAAATCATTGGAAATATTGAAGATATTTTTAAAAGGTCTAATAAACCACTTTTCCCAGTATTTTTTATAAGCGTCAAAATCCTCATAAGTAGGTCTTTCCTCGAAGTATTCACAAGGCTCTTCCTTTTCAATTTCCTTAATCCATAAACCATAAGTTGAAAGTCCTCGATCATCATTTGCTCCCGTACTTTGAATCGGTTTAATATTTCCATCGTTATGTAGTTTCGATGATAAATCCATCAGGTCTTTGTAAGTTTTAATATTTCCTTCAGATAGTTCTTTTTCTGCCTGGAGATGAATTTTTGCGATATTCTTATAAAGATTAATTTGAGCTGGTGTATCTGTGCTGTAACTATGAGCATAATCATTATAGAAATCCTCTAGAAAAACATAGTCCTCAACATCAAATTTCCCCCATCTTTTTCTCAATTCTTTTAATCCTGACTCTGTGTATCCATCAGCTTCCAAGTCTATTGTCCGATTGAACTCTTCCATCTCTTTTTTGTTTGAATATTGTCCAAATCTAGTTCCGAATTCACTATCTAGATAGGTTTTTTCTCTATTTTGTCTAGTAGCTAACATTCTCATATATTCTCCGAAAGCGTTTTGCTTAGAAAGGGAACTGTCATATGTACTTTTAAGAAAAGGTCTATCGATCATTCTCATAATATTAATTAGAGACTCAACATTATTCATATCGACTAAATTAGCGAGACATTCTTTACAGATGAAGAGCCGGCCGTCCTCGTTGACTGTATTATTTGCAGCAAGGTAGTAATCTGTCCTTGAATTTTTCTCTTCGATGCATTTTGAACATATTTTTTTAGTTAACTTTTTTTGCTCACTCATTGAGACACCTCTTTCGCTCATATTTTCTTAAGTATATTATTATAGTTCTCTATAGAGATGTAATTATATTTTTCAATAGTATTTCTGTATTCTATTGTTTCGTTATCTATGCAAAAAGTGACCCAACTCCTACCAGTCAAGAATATTTCTCGAGCATCTCTTAGCATTTTACGAAGCGTACTCTCTATTGGCAAATTATCCTTTTGAGATTTAATTTTTATTAACTTCCATCCACCTAATTTTAGATATGTACTCCTAATTATTTCTCGTCTATTAAAATCATCTTCTGATATTCCACCTAGCTTTACTTTTAGATCATGCGCGCCACCATCATACTCTATGACGATTTTTTCTTTAGGGAACGCAATATCTAAGTTATATCTTTCAAAAGGATAATTTAGCTCTCCACCATACACTTTATGTAAATATAATTGAGGCTTGGAAGTAGGAGTGCTACTATGTTCATACATTGTTTTTACGGCTTTTTTTCTGATGTCGGGGTGTTGCATATTGTATTCAACGCCCCAATTCTCAAGCATAGATCTTCTGGATTTTTCTTTTACTTCTTCAGCTTGGAACGAATTGTTTACTCCGTATTTTTCTTGCATGGTATTAGTATATTTCTCTTTAAAATCATTTGTTTGAAAATAATATTCGGCTCCATATTTCTCCAGGTTATGTCTTTTAATCTTTTCTTGCACCTGTTTGGAACTCCCAGCATTTTTTGTACCATATTTTTTCATATTAGTCTTCTCTAGATTTTCTTTAAACTTTTTTACCTGCATAACATTAGCTGTGCCATATTCTATTAAGTTGCTTTCTGCTATTTTCTTTCCTCTACATTTTGTACATGCATCTTTTTTAACTGGCGACTTATCATAGTGGTATCTCCAATTACGATAAATTCGGTCTTCTACTTTTCCACAATAGTCACATTCTACTTGAATACTGACTCCTGATTTTTCTGATATATCATCAAAATCAACTAGAAATTCATCTTTATATTTTGTGAATTTGTATTTATATTTTCCTTCGTTGTCAGTCAGTGACTGATAATACTCCTTGTTGGAATAATGCCAACACACATAAACGTCTTTTGTTAAAATCATCTTCTCAACACTCTCCTCCCTAACTCCTCCCACAAAAATAAAAGAGTTGCGAAGAGGGGAGAGGTTTCCTCATCTATCAGGTCATGACTCCCAATAGTCGCAACTCATAATTATATAATTTTAGTTAATTTAAATATTAAACTCATAATCTAATAGTCTCTATAAGACGCTCACTGCTGCGAACGCCCTAACAAACTATTAATATACTATGTAACATTATTATATTTCACTTAAAGAACTTAGGTTTAAATCTTGCAGTCCACTCTTCAATCTTCCACATAAAAATTGTATATTTTACATACATCAGCAACACAAATCTCTTAATTTTCTTAGTGGCAGTTGCAATCATCGCAATCTCCATCACAGTCCATGATTTGTTCAATTTCTTTTAAAGCTTGCATTTTATTCTCGATGTCCGTCATAACTGCATCTTTTACACCTAAAATCATAGCTTCGTCAACTAAGTTTGAAACAATATCCCTGATTTCTTGTTCATCTTCTGCCTCTAGTAAAGCATTAGTGTAAGCCTCAGTTAGTTCACAATGAGGACAAATTTCTTCGTGATTGTTCATGCAGGATTCTCCTTTTATTCATTTTTAATCTGTGGCGACTTTTTGATCTACTATATAATTGACCTCATAAAAACTTCGTATTTATTTTCCTCGTGAATCTTTCTAAACTTAGACTGAGTGATCACTTCTCCATAGTTATAGCTATAATATTTCCCTTGTATTTTTACCGTGGAGTCATCTAGATTAAAAACAATATAGCTACTTTCTTGACATACTTCTCTAGCGAGCTTCAACATTTCATGAATCTTTTCAGGATAGGGGAGCATATCGTTAGTAGAAATGACCTCAATCATTTTCCAGTTTCTATTTTTAAGAAAGTAATATCTGTTAATTTCCTTTCTTTTGAACTCTTCTTCTGTCAAATGTCCCATTATTACATCTAAATCGTGTCCTGACCCTTGAAATTCTAGGTAAATCTTCTCTTCTGGAAAAGCGATGTCTAGCATCAAATTCCCGAAAGGATAATTTAATTCTCCGCCAATAATATCTTGTATATATCTTTGTTGCCTAGAAGCAGGCGCAGTGCCTTGTCTGTACATTGTTTGAGATCTTTTTCTATTGGACTCTTCTAATTTAATAGGGTCTTGCCAGTAGTATTCATATCCATATTTCTCTAACATTGTTTTTCTTTGTATTTCATGAAAATTCTCCACTTTAAAATAATTGTCTACACCATACCTACTGATTATTGTGGATCTTGCCTTTTCTCTAATTTCCTTATTACCTAACGTACATTCTTTTCCATATTTAACAATATTTGTTTTAGTTCTCTTTTTTTAGCTTTTAAATTTTGAGATGGGTGGACTCCATCATAAAAGTGGGTCACATTTTCCATCAACTTCTTTTTTCCACAATCAAAACAAGCATCCTTGTCAATACTCTTTTTCTTTTGTTTAATTTTTATATGGTCTTTAAATTTTCTTTTGTACACTTCTCCACAGTAATCGCATTTCAATATTACTTCTTTGTGACTACCCTTATTTAAATGAGATGTCTTTATTGTAATAATATCTCCACTATTAACATTATATCCTAACTCTCTATAGTGATTTACTACTCTTCCGTCTACTTTTACAGTGATATCTTCATCTATAAACATTGTATGCCCTCCATATAATGTGTTTATTGTTCAAAGTGATAGATTCTTTGTTTTCACTTCAGTCTCACATCATATGTGCAACTTTTTCCATAGTCTTCTTCAAACACAGTAATCAAACTTCCAGCGTTGGCTGTTTTCTTCAACTTGACACTATAGTCATCAATTCCACAAATGCTTGGTGACTGTACATATTCAACATTTTGCATCCCAGCCATCCCGATTGTTTTATTGCTTGTGTGATGTAAATGTCCGGTTTTCAGCATATGTATTTGTTGTCCATAGATCATACTGTAATCTTTAATAGAATTTTCTAAATTCTTTTCGTCTTGTCCATGTGCAAGTAATACATTTGTCCCCAACATATCAATCAACTGCAAATGTTTTGCTTCATGAACTTTTATTCTCTTACTATCTTTTAACCTTTCTTTAATGAACCAAGGAATAATAAGCTCCATGTTTTCTCTTTTTATTTCCCCACTCTTGATTCCTGCAATTCTTAACTCGGCATGGTTACCTAAGATCGAATAATATTCTACAAATGCGAACTCTGAAAGCTTATTGAGCCATTGAGTCATAAATTCAGCAAATTCCATGGTGGATTCTATGACACCCAATTGCAAAAACTGTAACTGAGTAAGTCTTAGCATTCCATCAATACTGTCACCCAAATTAACTACAGTTACAGTTTGAATATCTTCTTTTTTGATGATTCTTGCGGTCTCTTGAAGCAATTTCCACATTCTTTGCTTGAAAATATCAACATTGTATTCTGCCAATACTTCGTTTTGCAGTCCTATAATTTTACCTTCTCGCCCAAAATGAGAATCAGCAATATCAATCATAGCTGTTTTGTTCTTACTTTGTTTATCTATGAAATTGGTGGCTGGTACTTGAATAGGAGGCAATGCTTTAATTGCAGATTCAATTTTTTCATTAATGTTCTCTGCTCTCGCTTGCTCTCTTATCCATTTATTTAGCTCTAGTTTTTCTGCTTGAAGCTTGTTTCTTTCTTTTTGAATCTCTAATTTCTTTATTGTAAAATCCTCTAAATCACCATCTTCTGTGGCTTTTTTCTCGTTTGCATATTCTAAGCCGTCAGAGAAATTTTGAAACCACTTTCTATATGCTGATTCTCCAAACGATTGACCAGTTTCACTATTTAAAATATCTTTAACTTGTTCCCATGTAAGGTTTAAGATCGCTTTATTGCTACAAATTCTTATTTTGTATTCAATAATCGATTCTTCTGGTTGTCTCTTTATATTCATATTCTCAATCCTCGATTGGTTCAATTTCTACGTCTTCGGCAATAGAAAATGAAATCTGCTTATTATTGTATTCATTTAAAATTTCAAAGAAGTCATAAACAAATTCCTCATCTTTTGTAACTGTTGTAAGTCGAGCCTTGTCGCTTTCCCAATCAATTTCTAAAAATCCTTTTCCACTTGTTGCATTCTTACGTTTAGCCATATCTATCATTCTCCTTTTTCTCTTATATTCTCAACAGTTTTTGCAGAGTGACTGATAAACTCTATAACGAATCTGAATGGCACGACTTGAACGTGCAACATCTGCATCCCAAATGCAGTGCTCTGCCAATTGAGCTACACCCAGTCAATAAAAATACCAACTGTAAGACCTTCATAAGCAGTTGGCTGCCTCTTCTGTTTTTTCTTGTCAGGGTATCAACTTTATCCATTTCATTAAATGGCAAAACGAGACATTATTTCTCCCAATTTCATCACCTTGATACGGAGGTAGGGAAGGAGTATCATCTCGATAGCGAGCTTCTAATGAAGTTCCCTAACGATTCTAAAGGTTGGACTAATCAAAGTCCGAGGAGTCTAGTCGGAGCTGAAATAAGTCTCAATAAGTGACACTGCGTGTTGAGATCAGGTTTACAGTAGACACTTCTTATTTACTGTCCTTATGTGCGAAAACTACAACCATCCTACAAAACGGTAGCGGGATAATTGTTACAAACCACACATTATCTATTAGATAGCCAGTCTAATAGGTTTAAAATAAGATGTGAAGGAGTCGTGTTTGGTTTGTTTTATACCCTGTCAAAATGGTGACTGGGTATGATAAAATATCTCTGTTTTAGGAACTCAAGCCCAATTAAGGTAACAAGAGTATGCTCATTTTTGTTATAAAAGAGATATTTTATTTATTTGTATTATCACTTTGAATTGCCGTGATTTTAATATTATCTGGCATAGAAAGTACAGTTACATCATCAGGAACACAGTTTGCTACTATCTCTTTCCATTTTATTGCATAGTCTATTCCCAATTCATAGGGAACTTGAAGAAGCAATGTAGTTTTATTGGATACTTTAACTATATCCACGTTCTTTTTGTCCATTTCTTAATAATATCCTCCTTATAAGTAAGATTATTTCTCATTCAGCTCGTTAACTGTTTCTTGTACCTTGTCTGCTAACAAACTCATCTCGCCTCTATAGTTGGTTTCTAACTTATGATATGTAACTCTGAACCCTTCAAAATGCTTCATGTAAACCTCAAAAGGAGTCAAACCACCATATCTCTTTAGTTTGTTGTTATCAACTTGCTTTACACTTCCAACAAGTACAACTTTACATGAATCATCAGGTCTTGTTAGGATAGTTTGTAGCTCATGCAGATCGAAGTTTTGAGCTTCATCAATAATAATAAAAGCATTCTTGAAATTTATTCCTCTGGCGTAAGATGATGTCATTGTGAAAATTTTCTTTTGCTTATTTCCTTCTTCTGTGCTTGTCCATTTTTCATAAAGACCAGGCTGAACATTATCCATAGCATCAATTAATGGAGCCATATAAGGGGCTTCTTTTTCTTCTTGAGTACCAGGCAAGAAACCCTGATCTCTAACAGGAATTGCATTTCTTATGTAAATAAGCTTGTCGTAATTTTCACCTTTCTCAACTTCATAGGCTCCAGCAAGAACAGCCAGAGTAGTCTTACCTGTTCCTGCTGGAGAATCAACAAATACTGCTTGTACAATATCTACAGGCGACCATAAGCTTTGCATGTAGGCATATTGATGTTTATCTCCTAATACATTAAATCCTCTTTCTGCAAGCCACTTCCATCTAATATCTCCGTATTTATTGCCCATAGAACACCTCTTAAGATCATTATAGTTAATCTTATTCTTCTACAAGTTCAAACTTAATTTCGGCAAGTTCTCGCTTCAAATTAGCTGAAGGCTTAAATTTCAAAGCTAAATGAGCTGGTTTTACAATTTTTTCACCAGTTTGCGGATTGTGGTGTTCACGTTCAGCTACCTCTACAACCTTAAATGTTCCGATAGTTCCCAATGTAAAGCTTGCGCCTTCTTCTAGGATAGCTCGTTCTAGTGTTCCTGTGAACGTATCATAAATTCCTTCTGCTTCCTTGCGTGTGCTGTCAAAATCTGCTGCTAACATTCCAATAAGTTCTTTCTTAGTTAATTTGTTCAACATAGTTAATCATCCTTTTCCTCTTTTTATTCATCAGGTTTTAGTGATCCTGTAACACTATTTATATTTATACATGTTAATAGTTAATTAAATTAATCTTCTTCTATAGGATTGTTATATTTTTTCTCCTTGGAGTAGACAACACCATTAACAATGTATTTTGTGTTATTCATATGTTTGTTGATTAGTTCATCTGAAATATATTCTTTGTTGTTTTCCATATCCTTTTTCTCCTTTTTCTCTAAAACCTCCTTGTTTACAAGTGGTTATTTTATATATTTGGGGTATATTAAATTAACTAAAATCATACCTTTCCATTTGGGAACCATACAAACCCGATAGTATCAATGGTTTGAGGGACACTTATCTGCATTTTTCTTGCAAAAATGGGTCGTTTTTGAATGAATTTAGAAATAATTCTTGGTGTGTTTGATACAAAACATTTAAAATTTTAACCATAATTTTCTCATTTGTCGCCAATGTATATTTTATAGTTGTGTGCATAGTGTTTATATTTAATTTTAATTTTTTTATGTAATTTAAACAGTTGTTTACTTCTTCTTCAATTAATAACTTTCTTTTCTCTTTTTCTTTAATTGAAGCGTTCAAGTGTTTAACCATATCATCCATCTTTTGTATTCTTTCTATTATTTTATTAGATTGTCTATAGTTGGGGTTATTGTGATTTTCCTCTTTTAATAGAATTTCAAATGGAACTGTCTCTGTTCTAGTTGCGTAATTTATGTTGCTAAGATATTCAATAGTAAAATCCATAGGACAATTATAATGTGTTGTTTTTATATTCTTGTTTTGACTAACATATTTCCAGAATAAAGGTTTGCTGCTTCTCTCTTTTAAGGTTTTATTTTTTTCTACATGTTTTATTTCTTTATTGATATCAATCTCATAAAACTTTTTTGCCATATCTATTGCAATGCCACTTAATATAGTCATAATGTCAATCTTTTTCAGCAGTTCATCAGTTTCTTTGTTATTTATTCCTCTGTTCATCAAGTCCCAGTAGACAGACATACAAAATTGCCCCAAATTAACCACACGACCAATATTCATTTGACTTGTTGATAGTTGATTGTCAATTTCGTATGCATCGTGTTTATTTAGTCGGTACTCTTTCTTCTGTCCTTCAATGTCATTTATACATACATTATATTTTTCAAAACACTCTTTCCCTAGTTTTAGCATTTCTGGATGGTCAATAACTAACATGGTATCAGAATCGTAATCACAGCCACTTAAGATATCTTGTATAGGAAATTTTATTGCATTTACACACACGATATTTTTAGTAAGATTAAAGTATTTCTGTATGTCTTCTGAACTTTTATTTTTCACTACAAGCACGTTTGAAGGTGAAGTATGAGGATTCCTAAATGATACATACTCCTTATCAAATGGGAAAAGATTAGTAAATACCTCGTTATCGATTAATGTCTGTGACCTCTCTTCCATTTTTCCAATAGAATGATATAGAAATTCCATTGGATTACCAAGTAACACACAATAGTCTCCTGCTAATTTGATTTTTCCTTTTTTTGCGTGATTAACATGTGACCATATGTACTTCTTCTTAAATTTTTTGAATGTCATTGTATTAATAAAATTTTTATTGTGTTCAGCAAGATGCACCATCATTTCATTGCTATTCATTAAGTTTGAATCCTCTTTTATTTTTTCAAGCAGTAGTTCCTCATTGTTTTTTAAATCCATTATGTAATTCTCTTCTGTTTTTATTAGTTCTTTCAGGGAACTTTTTTTGATATGTAAGGAATTCAGCATTTGATATGAAGTTTGTTGAAGAATATTTCCCTGTTCATCTTTTCCAAGTTTTGATTTTTTTTCGTTTTTGCAAATTCCAAAGACACTTCCATCTTCAACAACTTTCTGTTTCCAGTAGTCCCACATATCTCCGCGAGACCCAAGTATTTCACTAAACTTAAATGCTTTTAAGCTGCTTGGGGTAGTTATCATCTCTATATCTTTTGCTTTAATCTTATTATTAAACATGTCCTCTATTTTCCAATCATCATACTCAATTTCACTTGGGCAATTATCTCTTAGGAACATCTGTATATTACAATTAAAAGCTGCCGATTTAAACATATGATTTCTCAACAGTTTCATTGAAACACCATCTTCAAAATATCTTTCATCTAATAAGGATTCTCCATCAAAGAGAGAATTTGATACTTCAATTTCCTCTGTAAAACTATCGAGAAAACCATTGTTCCCTTTTCTAACTACATTACATATTCTATTAAAATTACTATACACATCATCTACCATTAAAATTTTATTAGGATCAATTGTCATTGTGTCTTCTAGCGAAGACCCCACTAAAGATTCATATGCAAGCAATCCTGCTAAGTCAATTTTCATATTTTTTCTAAACGGTAAACCAAGTCTCGACCATTTAATCATTCTATTGTATAAAGATTTCCTTATAAATAGGCACTGTCCAGTTCTACTCTTTGATGAGGATCGCTTATAACTTACATATTCTACAACTTTGACTGATCCTGTCCTTTTATTTTTAAATTTCATCTTAAAACCATCAGTATATAAAATCTTTCTTAGATCATTCACATTCACTTCATTCCAATTTTCGCTATGTAGATTATCTTCCACTATATTTAAGAACTCACTGAGCTTTTTATCATAACTATTTTCTTTCGTGTCACTGGAAGACTGACTTCTCTTTTCTTTCTTTCTGTTTAATATTTTTTTTAACTCTGAACCAGATTTTACTTTTTGTTCAAACTTTACATTAATAATATCTCGACTTATTTCCTTATCTCTATCCTCGATATCAATAATTTTTAAGCCTTCATCTCTTAGTTTGATCAGCTCTAGACTATAAGGAATCATCCCGCAGTAATTATGGTGTAAATCCATCTCTCTATGCATGTGACTATATATATCAGCTGCTTCTAAGCTCATAATGTATACTGGGTTCTTACTCAATCTTACATCTCCCCTTGTTTATAGTTTATTAAACTAGCGTTATTAAATACATATTGTTTAAAAACATTTATCATTGTATCGTTTATTTTGTTTACGTCTGTTTCGACATATTTTACATCGCTTAGGTTGCTTTAGATCTTTCTTGTGTAGCCAGTTGAGTTCTTTTGTGTCTAATTTAAAATTATTATCACAGTCTTTACACTTTAAGTTTAGCGATTGCTCTATACCTTCACGAATATTCTTCAAACAAATGCTCAAATCATTATAAAACAATGTTCCATAGAACGACCCTGCAATTGAGTAACTACTAAATTTTGACCAAACATATACTGATACGATTCCAGCCTTGACAGTATAATCAATACGAAATACGTCATTGTACTCGTGTTTTATTTCTTCTGAAAGAACCTTAAGGGATTCAATGTGTCTTTCTCCTTTGTATTCTTGATATTCTAGAAGCAATTGATTGCATGATTTTTTTATGTAAAATATTCTCAATCAACTTTTTATCATCCATGTCATAAACGGCATCAATTACATTTACCATATACTCGATATCAACTTCGCCTTTTTTATATTTCAATACGTCATCCCAAAACCAATTTATTTTCCTCATTCTTCCTCTTAGTTTCTCATCAACATTACCACGAAACTTTTCTTCTTTGTATTTGCCAATAGTATTATAGTAGATATCATTTTGCTTAGTGTTAAAACATTTTCCATCATAAAACAATACCCTAAATCTAGGAATCTTATCTTGCAGCATCATTTGTTTTATATCAATTTCCACCACGGTATTTCTCAACTCTAACCATTAATCCAAATAGTCTTTTATTTTTTGCTATTTGAGTAATTAAATTCAAAATAAATTGTCTTACCGTCTATAGTAGTGATAGTTATATCTGGTCTGTATTCACCTTCACAGGTTTTATGTGACTCTTCAACTAAAATTTTCTTGCAAATATATTCTCTTTTCTTATCTGAGATGACAATGAATTTATCGCCTGGTTCCAAAAATTTGTGTTTAAACCACCAATGTATCATTGTTTCTGAAGTGCACTTGCTTGAATCTACATGGGCGAAATGTGGTGCTATTCGCTTTGAATTAATTGCTTTAGGGCGCAATTCTGATCCGCATATAGGGCATGAAAAACTCTCACTTCTATTGTTTTTATTTACTTCACTAATTGTTATTACGTTCTTATTGACATCTCTTGCGAACCATAGACTTACGTTATTGTAACTCATTTGATCCCTCCTTTTCCTCGTTCACTATACATTATATGTAATTATTTAACTAAAGTAAAAGGTCGATGCAGATTTTGTAAATATAATTTTAGTAGCATTTACTTTAATGAAATAAATACATATAATATTTATGAGTGACGAAAAAGTAACCTTTTAGGAGGAATGGATTTGGAAAATAAATTAGAACTTAGAGTGGAAGTGCGCAAAATAGTACACTACGATGATGAAAAAATGTGGGGGATTTTTGGATGTATTCCATTAACTAATGGTGAAGAAGTTACGCTTAATGGATTTGGCAATTTTACTATGCGAGGGACATGCAGGAAATTACAAGAATATGAGGAATACGATGTAATAATCACGGGCCCGCATAAAAACTCAAACCCTAGATTTGGTGATTATTATGAGATTGTAGAAATTAAGCCTGAAAAACTTGATTCTGTGGAAGCTCAACAAAAATTCTTAAGAGCAATTGTTACAGAAAGGCAAGCAGAGATCTTAATTAAAGCATATCCTGACGAACTTATTGTTGATTTGATTGTTGAAGGTGAAGTAGATGTATCTAAGACAAAAGGGATTAAAGAGCACTCTTTAGAACTAATTAAAGAAAATTTAATAAACAATCGAGCAATAGAGGGATTAATAGCAGAACTGTCTGATGCAAACTTTACTGCTAATGCAATTGGTAAAATTGTAGAGCACTATGAATCTGCTGATCTAGCTTTAAATAAAGTAAAAGAATCTATGTACAATCTTTGTGAAATAACTGGATTCGGATTTATTAAAGTTGATGGTTATGCTCTAAATAGAGGAGAAAATAAAACAGGAGAAAGAAGAATAAAGGCAGCAATTACATATATTCTTAAAGAAGAAGCACAAGATGGACATGTGTGGACTGATAGAGAAGAGCTTGTTGAGAAGGCATATGAGCTTCTTGGAATTGATAAAAATGAAATCGAGTTGTACATATCAAAAGATAAAAATGGACTATATGTAGAATGTAATAGAGTCTCCCTTAATAGGCTTTACAAGGATGAAAAGGGAATATTAGAAAATTTAGTTAGAATAAAAGATAATTACATTCCAGATAAGACACTAAATGCTCACGAACACATTCAAAAAACAGAAGAAAAACAGGGATTTAAATTTACAGTGGAGCAAACTAAGACAATTTTGGAAGCTATGGAACACGGAGTATATATTATTAACGGAAAAGGCGGCACCGGAAAATGTATTAAAGGTGACAGTCTAATTTTTACAGATAAGGGAATGCTAGAAATTCAAGATGTACCAAGATATTTTGAAGTAGATAACAATGATAACTGTAAATCAACGGTAGTATCTTATGATGCAAAGGGAAACAAGAGTAAACTAAAAACATCTAAATTTTATAATATGGGTTATTCAAAAACAGTTAGAATCACTACTTCACAAGGTTACACGATCGAAGGAACACCAGAGCATCCGATTTTTATTATCAATCAACAGGGTAACTTGGAATTTAAGAAGCTTTCTGAGATTAATAGTAACGATGTAATAGCCCTTTCTAAAAACAACAATTTATTTGGAAAAAATAAAACTGTTGATGAGGAATTGGCGTATCTTATGGGCATATTAGTGGGAGATGGAAGCACTAACGGATTAAATTACTCACAAAAGAAGCATTCGTTAATTCTTCACAATAATTCTGAAGAAATAATAAAAGAGTTTGAGAGTATTTCTTTTAAAAAGTTCAATAAAAAACCAAAAACAAAACCATTGAAAAATCACTTTGAATCATCTATTCACAGTAAAGAAATAGTGATTAAAATGAAAGAAAAATATGATCTTCCATTATGCACTGCACCTTATAAATATGTTCCAAAAACAATATTAACTGCTCCAAAAAATGTGGTTCGTAGTTTTTTGCAGGGCTTATTTGACACTGATGGTTGCTTTACAAATAATATTTTTGAATTTTCTACTGCCTCAAAAAAAATGAGTAGACAGATTCATACTATACTCTTGAATTTTGGTATTGTGTCTCACCTAAGAAAAAAGAAAGTTAAAAATTATGAGGAAAACAATTATTTTATTATTACTATTTCTGGGACAGATAAATTAAAATTATTTGAGAATGAAATTGGTTTTAAAAATGAAACAAAGAAAAAGAGTAAATTAAAGGAATTTTTATCCCAAGATATCAGGTCTAACTCTAATATTGACTTGCTTCACAATTTAAACAATAAGATCATGGACTTGCATTACTATTTCTTAAAAAACGATGATAGGTACACTAAGAAATCTAATTATAAGGCTACAGGAGTAGACAATGAGAAAATATTTATTTTAAACGCTAGAGACAGGAGAGTTAGTAAAAACGGACTCAAAAAGACGGTCTCATCTTCTAATATAAGAAAGTTATTAGATCACTGGGGTGATAGGTTGCCAAATTATCATTATTTGAGCAATATTACTAACAACATTTTTATAGACAGGATAGCAAGTATTGAGTCTTCAGAGTCTGTAGTTTATGATTTTACTGTGCCTGAGACACATTCTTTTGTCGCCAATGGTATTATAAATCATAATACAACAATCCTCTCTGGAGTAACTGAAGTGTTGAATGGGATAGGTCAAACTTATATAGCAGCAAGCCTATCTGGAAAAGCAGCAAATGTTTTGTCTCTTAAAGGATTACACGCTAAAACGATTCATCGAACGCTTGGCTCAAAAGGCTTAAGTAAATTCACTTATGATCGATATAATAAAATGCCTTACGACTGTATTATCCTGGATGAGACTTCTATGGTTAATGCTGGATTGTTCTATAAGCTTATATCTGCAATTAAGGACGGAGCAAAACTAATCATTGTCGGAGACTCAGGACAGCTATCTGGTATTGGTCATGGAGATATTCTGAGAGATTTATTAGCAACCACTTACTTTAAAAGTAGAGAACTAATGAAGATCCATAGGCAAGCTGAAGCAAGTGGGATCATCACTGTTGCAGGTAATATTAGAGAAGGTAAGCAAATAAGTAATTATAACTCACCAATTACTGAAACATTTGGAGAATTGCAAGACCAAACAGTTATGACATTTGATAGCAGAGAGACGGTATCTGACGTTTTATATAGCATCATTGATACCTATAAAGATAAACTAAAAACATATAATGACATAATGGATTTTCAGGTTCTTGTTCCAAATAGAGATCGCGGAGACTTGTCTGTTAAATCTGTTAATCTATATTCTCAATCAGTATTTAATGATCTCAACAAACCTTTTATTAAGCGAGGGATCTATGAGTATAGAGAAGGTGACAAAGTAATTGCAAAGGGAAATACGTACGATATAAAGATTTACCATAGTCTTGAATCCTATAATAATCCAACTGATATGTTTGAGTATATGTTGCAATTTGAAGAGGAAGATATGGAATCTTTAATGAATCCAGATTACACATACGGGGATTTACTCAATGGGACTATGGGGGTCATCAGGCAAATTGACACAGAAAATAAAACAGCTCTAATTGAATTTCAGGGGATTGATGGTGTGATTGCCCTAAAACAAGACTCAATGGACAAAATTCAAATGGCATATGCTATTACTGTTCATTCTAGCCAAGGGTCTACAATAGAGAATGTGGTGTTCGCAATAGACTTCGTAGCATTCAAGCTGCTAAGCAAGCAATTAGTTTATACAGGTATCACAAGAGCAAGTAAAAAATGCGTCCTTCTTGCTGAAAACAATGCTCTATATAAAGCGATTGATACAGACTTAAGTGGAAATAGAAGAACTTACCTAGCAGACATGATTAACAACTTGGAAGAGGAAGTTTTGAATGGTGGTCAATAACGAGTGGACTAAAGAAGACAATGTAAGAAGAAAGGTAGAAATGCCTAATGAGATTTTTAGCGATTTAAAAGAATGGCTAAGTACAGGTGAGATAAAATCAAATCTACATCAAGAATTTGCTTACAGCTATTACTGGTTAATCTCCTATCTGTGGAAATATGCCGAATATAGAGACTTTGATATTAAACAAAATAATGTAAAGCAAATATTAGGGTATAATCCCAAAGAGAAAAGAGTAGACTACATAATTAAGAAAAACGGATTATTGGATACTAAAAAATACACCCAGTCAATTAGAGACTTTCCTATTGACTGGGAAAGAAAAGGTAAAGAAGATATTAAATTTTTTATGTACAGTGACATAGCAAAAGAAGATCAAGTGGAATACTATACGTTTCCCTCAAGAACGAGTTTCGTTAAATCCCCTTTTAAATCATTGGATGAAGATATATTTAATAATAGAGGCAGCTTTCACATGCTATCAGGGAACTTGTTTAAGATCTGTATGTCCAATAATAATTTAGGATGTGCGGGATTTTATCTGCTTGGCTATTTAACTTACCTTAGAAATGTAAGCTCCTACTACAATCAAGATTCAGTTTTTAGGTGCAACAATCAAACACTAGCCAAAAAAATAAACTGGTCTGAAAGAAGAGTAATTAAAATTACAAATGAGCTAGGCAATGTAGGACTAATTAATAAATGGCAGGTGAGAAAAGAGAAAGGTCAAGCTAACTATTATGAGCTGGCTTTTTAAAAGGTTACTTTTTCGTCACTCTTAGTGGTTTATTATAGATGTACGAAAACGTAACCTCACATCAAAAACGGTAAGGTTACGAAAACATACATCTATAATAAACCACTATATAATATATATAATTAATAATATAATAAATTAGTCTAGTTAATATAGAGGTGCAAAAACGTAACCTTTTAAGAATCTTGAAACTTGTATTTATCTCTTAACCCCTTGCACTATAAGGAGTTAAATAGATTTTTATCTAAAACGATAAAAGAATTTGTTAAAAACGTAACCTTTTATATAAAGCTTCCTGCGTCTGAATAGACATCTCTTTGAGCTTGAGCAAGTGTGTCTTGATCATTTTTTGTT
>RWZE01000023.1_pt1 | contig 63373 bp, 91 predicted proteins | sample 2187721 | NCBI WGS metagenome assembly RWZE01 (sample SAMN10531867, study PRJNA481165) | viral metagenome | isolation source: viral particles purified by filtration and ultracentrifugation from about... | host: Nasonia giraulti 16.2 | place: USA:Tennessee | collected 2011-04-01
GGTATAAATACAATTACGTAATTGTGTGTAAATACGACACTATTCAGAATAGGGGCGGGGTAGGTGAATATTCTGACAACTCTCCTTACGCCACTACCGCATAAGCGGCGGATTTTCATTTCGGCTTTTTAAAATTTAGCGGGGCGGAAAAACGCTTTGACATACGCAAGACTAACGCTGGCAAGCGGTGCCGGCTTATTTGCGTTGACTAAACGTAGGAAAGGGCGGGCGATAACTTGCGACATCATGACGTAATAGAAGCGATGTACCTTAACGGAAACACTACGAAGGAAATATCGGAGGTTGTTCGCGTATCTGATAGTCAAGTACGTAATGTACTACGTCAAAGGGACGTAACTCTCGTAGGACGGCGCAGGACAGGCGGTCATAAAATAAACGAGACATTCTTCCGTAAGTGGACGCCAGAAATGACGTACGTACTCGGATTTATCGTTACGGACGGATGTATCTCGGGTAACTCCGTAATTATTGCGCAGAAAGAAGCGCCTATTTTAAAGCGTATTTCCGACGCAATGCAAACGACATTTCCGGTTAATAAACGTTCAAATAACGGTAATTCGTACTTACACACGTTAAACATCAGTCGTAAATCGATAGTCGAGGATTTAGCGGAGTTAGGCGTATATCCTGCGAAGTCATTGACGCAAGAAATGCCTGACGTACCTTCCGAATATCTTCCGCACTTTATTCGCGGAGTAATCGACGGTGACGGATGGGTACAGGATCGCGGCTACGTAATGAACGTGACTACAGCGTCAGAATCGTTTGCGAACGCATTGCATGACGTATTTAATGCGCAAGGACTTAACGGGCGTGTAGCAGTAGATGGGAACGCATATCGCGTATGGGTTAGCGGTAAGCAAGACGTCATTAATCTAGCGGATTGGATTTACGAGGATTGCGGAGATTTATACTTGCGTAGGAAATACGAGAGATTTTACGTAAATAAAAAAGCCGTCGCGTGAACGGCTCATAAACAAATGTCGATATACACTTGATCGATGTCGTCCGCAACTATTCCAATATAGCGGAGTGTTTCGCGTTCAGACGAATGGTTAAGGACGCTCATAAGCAGCGGAAGTTCTACACCACTTTCGTAAGCTATTCTAGCGAACGTCTTTCTAAGCGAATGTGTCCCGAAGCTATGCTCGATACCTGCGCGTCTACCTGCTGCGTTTAGTATACGGTAAGCCTGAACGCGACCGATATGGCTAACGCCTTTTCGCGAAGGAAATAAGTAGTCATCCGGCTTAGCGTCCGCAGGAACTAACGAAGCTACGGCGTCTTTAATCGATTGGTTAATACGGAAGCGTTTAGTCTTAACCGTTTTCTGTTCGGTTAATTCGATGTAATCACCGGATACGTCCTTGACGCGTAACGGGAGAATATCGCTGATACGTAGAGCGGTATTAATTCCGATGACAAATAGTAACAAATCGCGACCACGAAGAGAGCGGCGCATAGCTTCTATTTCCCCGCGGCTTTTTAACGGTTGAACGATTTTCATTCGAATACAACTCCTTTTATATTACGTTACATTCAGTATATACGGAGTAATTACGAAAGTCAAACGAAATATTAACGAAGTCATGCGATTCATACGCGCTACACACGGCGATTTAAGCGTCCTAGCACCGTTCGGGTATAAACACTAGGGACGAAGCTAGAACGCGTGTGAAAGGCGTAGCGTAAACGAAGTTATAACGAAGGAGAGGAGGAGTACGTTGACGACTCAAACGAAAGACTGTTCGAGATGCGGAGAAACTAAATTAATAGGCGATTTTTACAAGAGATACGGAAAGCCGCGGTCAGAGTGTAAAGAGTGTACGAAAGCAGATAAAGCAAGGTATGAATCCGAAAATAGCGAGAAGATAAAACAAACGGCAGCGGAGTATCGCAAGAAGAACAGGGCGAAGTTAAGGGTATCAGCAGCGGAGTACCGAAAGGCTAATCGAGAAAAGTGTTTAGAGAGGACCATGCGGTGGAGACACGCCAATTACGATGCATACATCGAATACCGAAAGCGTTATTACTTGGAGAACAGGGAAGAAATACTGCAAAAAGGGAAGCAGTATTATATAGATAATCCACACGCAAGAGTAACGCAAGAACAGCGAAGAAGAGCGAGGAAGGCGAGTGTTTCAAGCGATTTCACACCTAAAGATTGGACACAAGCTTTGACCTATTTTGAATACAAATGCGCATATTGTCGGAAGGAAGCTGAGGTTCTACAACAAGAGCATATCATCCCTGTCGCAAAGGGAGGGGGATACACTCCAAGCAATACCATCCCGTCCTGTTCGACGTGCAACCTTAGTAAGTTTACAAGAGATATGGAGAGTTGGTTTAAGAAGGAGCCATTCTATACAGAAGAAGCCTTAACTAAGATTACTCAATTCGTCGAGAGTTACGCTAGAAAGGCGTGCAGTTAAATGGCTTGGGTAGAAAATAGATGGCTCGACAATAACGAGCGCGAAGAACAGTATGAATTGTATCACGCTTATTATAACGACGTAGTATATCCGACTTACGGAGATGATCCGGATACATGGCCGATAGAAGCGGTTGAGAGATGGTCGGTATATTCGCGGTTGGAACGTGTACGACGTTGCCTAAACGATAGTTACGAATTCGCCCTCGAATATTTCAGCGACGGACGTAATCCGGATAACGACGGAAACTGGGAAGGATTCGACGTTAAGACAAAATCGGATGCGCCGAAGTTTCACCGAGATATGACGGATATTATCGACGAGGTTTCTAACGTAAATACTAACGCCAAAATAGCCGTCGCAGCACCGAGGTCACATGCGAAGTCAACGTGGTATACGAAGGACTTCCCGATTAAAGAAGTTGTATATCGCCGTAGACGCTATATCATCGTCATCTCCGAAACTCCTACGGTATCGACCGCAAACATGGAGTGGATACGGAATCAACTGAAATTCAATCGCAAGTTACGCGAGGATTTTGGTCCGTTACTATCTCCGAAGGATAAAGCGAATATAAAGGACAACGGCGAGGAATTTATCGCATGGCATGACGATGGTAACGGAGGGCGACGTCAATTAACGTTAGTACAGGCGGCTTCCACAGGGCAGGCGCTTAGAGGACGAAATTGGAACGGCGCTCGCCCGGACCTCATCGTCTGTGATGATCTTGAGGACGCTAGGCCGGGCGGTAACGCAGCAACTCCGGAACAACGCGCTAAACTCCTATCGTGGTTTGCACAGACGGTAATGCCGTTAGGAGACCCGAAAGGAAAGCGTACAGCGTTCGTAATCGTAGGAACTACGGTTCACAGAGAATCGCTTTTAATGCATGTTTTATATAAACGTTCGGATTTTAGTACGCAGATTTATCGTGCAATAATCTCCGATCCTAAACGACAAGACTTGTGGGAGGAATGTCGCCTAATATACGTAGATAGAGAGAACGAAAATCGGGCGGAAGATGCTTACGCGTTCTATCGAGAAAACTACGAAGCTATGAACGAAGGTGCGGAAGTCTTGTGGGCGGACGTGCAACCGTTATGGAAACTGATGACGTGGAAGTGGGATAACGGCAGTCTAGCGTTTAATACGGAATACATGAATAATCCTATCGACGAGGACTCGATGATATTCAATCCCGAAACATTTACGTATTATAGCGTGCTTGATACGGACTATTTAGCGGAACGGTTCGAAGTCGCTATGGGCGTGGATTTGGCGATGGGACGACAACGTGGGGATTACTCGGCTATTGCCGTAGTTGCCCGAGATAAAGTTACAGATACAATGTACGTTATTGATTCGTGGGGCGATCGATTGAAACCCGACGAATTCATGAAGGTAATTGTCGAGCGTGTAATAAAGTTTCAACCGACGGTAATCGCGGCGGAATCAGTGGCAGCGCAAGAGTATTTCGTAGATGAACTGAAAAGGGCGCTTACTATTGTTGACTATCCGGCGGATACGCGCGTTAAGAAGATTTATCAACGAAGTCGTAAGGAATTACGTATTGAAGCAATGTTACCTGCGATAGAAAGCAGCCGACTACAGTTTAATCGCAATCATGCTTTATTACTCGAACAATTCGAGGGATATGGGCAAGGCTCTCATGACGATTTACCAGACGCATTAGAAATGGCGGTATCGGCAATTAAAGCAACTGAACGCAGACTAGCTGGAAACGCCGGATCATATCGCTATTAACGCAAACACAACGAAAGGAGGCGATACAAATAGACCTGAACTTATTAAACGCACTAGTATTTCATAGTCCGGTACAAGAGGCGATAGGCAAGCGTGAATTCCAACGTATCGTCGACGAAACGAAGCTATATAACCGCTACGACGGTACACTCAACGTTTGGTCTGAATACGAAAGACCGGACGACCTTGACTACGACCCTACGCTTTTAACGATGGGGTATTTACGTAAACTTGTCGACACTATCGCGGCATGGCAATTCGAGAAAGAACCGAAGGTTTCCGTTCCACCACGTATTGTTGACGATAATATGACGGACGGTATAAACGAGGAGCAAGATGCGGAGAACACGAAAGCACGCGTTAAAGAACGTTTACTTACGCAAATTTGGGACGAAAACCGAATGCACGAGAAGCTATTGAAGGCGGCTAAGGATCGCGCCATCTCGAAGACAGGCGTATATGCTCGTTTACATTACGATGTCCGACGCGGAGCAATCCGTTATATCTTTCATCCGTCGACGGAAGTTATCGCCGAGTTTGACGAATGGGATGCGGACGAGCTATCGGCAATCCATTTTGTAGCGTATATCGACGAAGAAAACACGAAACTATGGAAATTATCGTATCGGCTCGTATGGCACGGGGACAACGAAGGAAACGGTTACTACGATTGTGAAATCGAAGAGGCGGTATACGACGAAGAACTCTATGTCATTGAGCAGCGTGTCGAACGCCAGTCGATGGGGCTCGACTTTATTCCAGTTGTACACATTCCGACGGAATCCCTAACGGGACAGTCCGTAGGTTATTCGGAATTAGAAAAGATGATAACGGTAGCCGACGAAATCGACCGTAAGTTAAGCGACTATTCGGATGCGCTACGTTTCGAAATGTTCGCGATTACACTTCTGATTAACGTCGAAGAGGACCCGAAGAATCCGTTACGCATGAGTCCGTCAGCGAAATGGAATCTCGGAGATAACGGCGATGAAAAGGCGCAACCGGACGCAAAACGTATGGAATCCGGTTTTAAATTCCGGGAAGCTATCGAAGCATATCTCGACCGGATGTACGAAGCGCTGCACGAAATTAGCGAAGTACCTATCGTAAATACTTCCGAAATGAAAACCGGAGGAATTAACGATATGGCATTAAAACTACTATTCTCGTCCATTATCTCAAAGACGCAACGCGCATGGGTTACGTGGCAATCTCGCTTACAGACGTTAAACGAGTACACGTTAAGGTACTTACAAGCCCGTGAAGGACATGCGAACTTTAAGTACGACGCAGAAGTCGTCAATCAACTAGACGATAATTACGCAACGGAAATTATATTCGGATTACCGTTACCACAAGACCAAGCAGCACTCGTTACGCAATTAGGCGACGAAATCGGCAATCAGATTGAATCGATTAAAGGCGCAATCACGCGAAGCGGTAAAGAGAACGCAGAAGCGAAACTTATGGAAATTATCGAAGAACGCGATTTAATGCGACGTAGACAAGATCCGTATAACGAAGGAACAGAAGACGAATAAACGGAAACACGACCGAAACGCGAAGTCCATAAAAGCATCGGAATATAATACGCAATTAAGCGGGAGGAATTTAGAATGTCAAACGAAATTAAAAACGAACCAGTAGACGAAAAGGAAACGAAAGTAGACGAAACAGCCGAAACGTCCAATAAGACGGAAAAAACTAGCGCGGTTGATAAAGGCGATGAAAAGACGTTCACGCAGTCGGAATTAGTCGAAATCCTAGCGAAACGTTTATCTCGCGAAAAAGAAAAGCAGTCGGATATGGAGGCGAAGTTACAGCGATTAAAAGAACTTGAAGAAGCCGAAGAAGAACGTAAGAAAGCGGCAATGACCGAACAAGAGCGTCTACAGGCCGAAAAGGAAGCGGCGGAAAAACGCGCAGAGGAAGCCGAAGAAAAAGCGCAGACGGCATCGGAAGCGGCGAACCAACGGATCATCGACACGGAATTACGATCGGTTGCAAGAGCGCTTGATGCGAACGACGTAAATGACGTACTAGCATTAGTCGATAAATCTTTGGTTACTATCGCAGATGACGGAACTATCAACGGAGCGGAGGATTTGATTGAGGCGATGAAAACGGATAAGCCGTGGTTATTTAAACGCTCAATCGGAGCGGACGCTTTGGGCGGTAGTAATCCATCCAAGAACCCGTCAGTTGACGAATTGACGGCGAAGGAAAAGGAACTAGCGGAATTAAAGCAAGCAGCTACAAAAGATAGGCGTTTACTCGGAAAAGTAACGGCATTGGCGAACGAAATTCGTCAATTAAGAAATAGAAAATAAAAACATATTAAAAGGGGAAATGAAAAAATGGGAGTAGCAAACACTTATGATTTTCAACAACAAGTAAGGCAAATGCAAGATACGGTAGATGTGATTCTACAGAAATCGCCGGTATTATTCGGATTAATCGGAACAGGCGATGCTCTAACGCAAACTAAATTCGAATGGCAAAACGACTACCTTAACTCGGATACAGCCGACGTTGCTGCGGAAGTTTTAGCGGATGCAACAGAGATTTCATTAAAGCCGGGAGAAGCACGTAAATTCGCAGAAAACGCACTTGTACAGAACGGTTTAGAAGTATTGCGCGTAGTATCGATCGATGAACTAGGAAATAAAGTTACGGTTGAACGTGGTTTTGACGCAACTACTCCGGAAGCTATCGACGCAGACGGCGAATTGAAGATTATTTCACGTCCACGCCCACAAGGAGAAGATGCGTTCCGTAAGAACGAAATTAATGATCGATTAGTATCGTTCAACTACTCGCAAATCTTCTCCCGTTATGCGGCGGTGTCACGTACGCAACAAGCGGTAAATACGTACGGAGTAGCGGATGAACTAGATTATCAAGTCGGACTACGTTTAGAAGAAATGATTCGCGAGGCTAACAACTCCCTAATCTACGGACGTAAGTATCAAGGCAGCGGCTCACAACCTTCTACTTCCGGCGGACTATTCGCTTTCGCTAACGAACAAGGCTCGGCAGTTAAAGACTTCGGGGGTAACGAAATCGACGCAAAAGGACTTAATGATGCGGTTGAGGAAACGTTTAAACGCGGAGGAGTTGTGAACACGATTCTATGTGCGCCGAACGTTGCTCGTCAAATCACGAAGCTAGGCGGGGATACTATCCGAACTACTCGCGAAGATAACGCAACAGGTCACCAAATTTTATCGTTCGTATCTGACCTTCCAGGAGGCGCAATCACGAACGTAGTAGTCGATTTGAACATGCCGAAAGATCGTGCGTTGCTTTTCAACATTGACAACGTTAAGGCACGTTACTTGACGCCAATCTATGACCAAGACGCAACTCTTCCGGGCGGCGACTACTTCTCGCGTGTTATTCGCGGTGAGTTCGGCTGGGAAATCAAGAACGCGAAGGAATCCGTTGCGGTTCTTAGCGGTATCGCGAAAACAATCGCATAATTGACGGGGCAGAAATGCCCCTTCTTTTTATCTACGGAGGTGTTTATTAATTGGCGAAATACAAAACGCTACCGAACTACGAATTAATTCGGGAAGGCGTATACGTCGCGTTTAATGGCGATGGAATATACGAAACTAACGATGAAAATATTATTACGGTATTAGACGAGTGTAAGCCGTTTATACAGAGATTAGACGAAGAAAAACCGAAGACTAAGCCAGCGACGAAAAAGGCGGAAGAGTCGACGAAACCAAAGGCGAAATCGAAACCTACGGTTAAACCGAAAGCGACGACAAGCAAGGCGAAGAAATAACGGAGGTGGCGCCACATGATGAATGTAGGTGAAAGGCTGTCGAATAGATTACGTAAGATTCCCGGCGTTACGCCCGAAGATATTCTCGTGTGGATTGCTGACGCCGAGGCGGAATTTAACGGACAAGACGAAAGTAACGAAACAGCGTTATTTTATCTGGCGCTATATATCGCATATGAAACGATCGCAGGCGATGCAGCTCGCTTTTTTAAATTCACTGACGGAGAAGAATCGGTAGATAAGACGGCGGTATTCGATAACTATATGAAACTGGCGAAGTCAGCGCGTCAAAACTACTCGCGATTTCTCCGAGGCGGGTTCGCTTCAAGTCAGACGCACGTTGGCAGGGCGGATAAACGATGAGTAAGTACCCGAACAAGCAAGCGGAATTAGACGCAATCTTTGAGCGCATAGCGAGAGAGCATCGCGGACTATTGCCGAAACAGCAGGATTATGCGATTAAAGAAATTGGGCGTATTCGCGGGGAAATGGCGGAGTTACTAGCGGATTACGCCGGTTCAGACGGAATCATTAAGCGACAACGATTAAACCGACTTATACGCGATTTAGACGATATCGAGAAGGCTATCCGAAAGTATGGAACGGCAGCACTGGACGAAATCATCACGGAATCTTCCGAATGGGCGACGGCAAAGATAAACGGAGCAGTGACTACAGTGACAGGCTCGGCAGCTATCGCCGTTTCTTCATTCGATTATATTAACCGTGATGTACTTCGCTATGTGACGAAACGATTCGGCTCGGACGGATTGGTCTTATCGGATCGCGTATGGGATTTGGCGGGAAGTATGCGCGATGATATTGCGTCTGTTATTCGTTCATCAATTCTACGCGGTGAGGGCATTGGCGACATGGTGTCGAAGATTCGCGATATACACGCTAATGATACGTGGAAAATACGAAGGTTAGCGCGTACGGAATCGACTACGGCATATCGCGCGGCTACTTCGTTTAATGCGCAAAGTAGTGACGTTGTAGAATACGTAAAACTACATCCCGGAGTTAAGAAATCCGAAGGGTGTATGTCGCTTGCGAACGAAAATAGATACGGCGAAGGACGCGGAATATTCTTGCCAACGGACAGCGAGATTTACAATCCGCATCCAAACTGCACGTCTTTTATTACGTATGTACTGAACGAGGAATACTTATGACGGGAGGTAAGCGCCATTGTTGACGGACGAGGATATTGAATATATGAAAGCGTCAAGCGACGAAATAAAAACGAAGCGTAAACGACTAATCGAAGTCATCTACGAAACTAGTTCGAAGAATCCTATTACAGGCGAGCCGGAAGGTGTACAAGAAGTAATACGAGAAGTCGAATCGGTTATTACGGAAGTTTCCGCATATGGTAGCGCCGAACGTTATTTAAGTAACGGAATCGAGTACGAAAAAGGCGACTTACAAATATCGGTGCAAATAGAACTTATCGAAGATATTGCGGAACTTATCGAACAGATAACGCATGACGGGAAAAGATACGTAATTATTGCGATGGATAAGAAGGGTATCGGAAAGCGCAATCGCTACGAAATGATAGCGAGGTTGATAGCGTGAATTTTAACGTAAAAGTCGAAGGACTTGAGAAGACGATTAAACAACTGGGTATACGAGCGGGTAGAGAGGCGATAAGGGACGTAGAAAAGATTACGGAAACTTATGCGCGCAAGATGGCGAACGAAGCGGCGATTGCTGCGCCTATCGATAGCGGTCAGCTTAAGGGCTCAATCGTAGCCTCTCCGAAGAAAGTACGCGGAGAAAAGGCGGTTTGGCAGTGGGGGTCAAATCTCGAATACGCTCGCGTTCAGGAATATACGCATCCGACGAGCAAGGGATTCATACGCCGTTCTATTTGGGCGAATCGACAAGATTATCGCGACGCAGTAAGACGTCGTTTGGCGAAAGGTCGGTGATTGACGTGCAGCAAAACGTACAATTTTCGCTTATCGAACATTTAAAGCGGACTATCGGCGTTGACGTTCTTTGGGTGTTCGACGGAATGAAGAAGCCGACAGAGGCGGACAAGCCGTATATGGACGTTGAGCAAATGATGAACGGAATTGAAACGGTCGATAAGATGCGCGAAGCATTCGAAACTACCTACCGTTTTCAAATCGGTCTGTATGCGCAATCTTCAACGCAAAGAGCGACTATGCAAGGAATGGTAACTCGGACGCTAATTTTCGACGAAGTGAGATTACTAGATACGTATTCTAGTGGATTTCCTGCAATCGGAACGCTTGACGTAGATGTTACGGCTGTAACGCCTATCTCGCCGGAAAATATCGAAGACAAGACGAATTATCATCGAGTTTACTTCGATATTGAAGTCGAGATAACGCAATATAAATACGAATAATACGGGGGAATATAAATGACAATTACGAAGGGGAAAGACGTAGTATTCGCGGTTAGAGTACCGGACGACCTAACGCTACGTGTACTTTATCAGACGGATGGTGGGCGTACTAAGGAACGTGAAGAAGTCGAAATCAGTACGAAGGATATTGACGCAGTAGATTACGGAAAAAAGACGGAGACGATTTCGTTTGAAGGACTATTATCGAACGACGATCCGGCGCTTAAGTCGTTAGAAAAGGCGATTGACGACGCAGAGTATGCGGAGATTCTCGAAATTAATACGAAAACGTTAGAGGCGAAAGTCGGGAGTTATATGATTTCTTCGTTCGAAGTTACGTTCCCGGACGACGAATCTGCGACGTATTCGTTCGATGCGAAGCTTATCGGAAATACGTCGGAAGAAACATTAACGCAAGTACCAGAGGGCGCTACTTCGATTTAATAGCGAAATAATAACGAAATAACGGCGGGCAATACGCTCGCCTTTTTATGTACGGATAAATTCGAAAATACAGGAGGAACGCATACATGGCGACTTTTATTATAGACGAAAAAGAATACGATTTAAAAATCGACTTTAAGGCGGTTAAATATCTCAACGGACTTTACAAAGGCGGTTCGTACGAATTGATTGGTAAAGCGATGATGGGCGATGTCGAAACGTTCCCTAACATTATTTACGCAGCGCTACGACATACCGGCAAAAACTTCTCGCTAAAGAAAGTCGAGGATGCAATTGACGTTGCGATTGAAAGCGAGCAATTAGATTTTGATGGAATCTTACGTCTATCGAACGAGGTAATTACGCAAAGTTTTTTCTACAAGGCGACGGTCGCGAAGTTGATGAAGGACAATCCGGAGGGCCAGAAAGCGCTCGAGAATCTGACGAAGTAATACCGGGATATCTTCGCGACTTATGCGAGGTCGAGCGGGCGATTGCCGAAGGGTGGCGCTACCTCTCGCTTAAACCCGACGAAGTTTTATCGTTAACACCGCGCGAGTTTACGATACTTCAAAAGGCGCAAGTGGAGCGTCAATATGACGAATATGAACGTATGTCTTACGCAGCGATGATGGTCGAGAATGCCTCGCGTATTAAACATCCGAAAGCTACGGACCTATTCAAACGTCCGACAACGCAAGCGACCGAGAGAAAATCGATGGAAGAACGAAAGCAAGACGCGGACGCTACTAACGAGTGGCTGTCGCGATTAACGGCGGTAGATGCTAGGAAGGAGTGACGCGTAATTTGGATGAAAATATCGTAATAAAGATAGGCGCAGACATCAAAGAACTTTCTAATAAACTTTCTGAAAGTCAGAAGGCGCTCAATCAAATGGGGAAGATGGGCGAAGAAGCCGGTACTCGAGGCGCGATAGGTATCGGTAAGATCCTAACAGCACTCGGACTTGTCGCAGCAGCTACGAAGGTTTTCGGAATGATTAAAGATTCGATTGGCAGCGCCTTTAGTCGTATTGATACGATGGAGCAATTCGAGCGAGTAATGACGGTTATGACCGGGTCATCCGAAAAGGCGAATTCCGTACTAAAAACGATTAACGATACGGTAAAAGGAACGGCATACGGACTTGACGTAGCGGCAAAAGCGACGCAGGATTTCGTAACTTCAAATATGGACGTAGACAAGGCGACTGAGTCCGTCGCGGCTTGGGGCGATGCGGTAGCGTTTTATGGCGACGGTTCTAACGCAACTTTTGCGAGTGTTTCCGACGCTTTGGCGAAGGCTACAGCGAAAGGAAAAGTCCAAATGGATACGATGAACCGTCTTGCCGAGGCGGGCATACCGGCGATGCAAATTTACGCGGACGCTACGGGACAGTCCGTTGAGCAAGTCGCAGATTCTATGCAGAAAGGCGAACTTCGAGCGGACAAGTTTATGGATATCATGAACGACGCAATGATGAACGGTACGAAAAACTTCGATGCAATCGGCGGAGCAGCAAAGGATGCAGGGGCGTCGTGGGGCGCCAGTTTCGATAACATGCGGGCGGCTGTTACGCGAGGCGTCGTTAACATAATCAAGAAAATAGACGAAATGCTTACGTCTAATGGGCTGCCGGACATGCGTGAAATGGTCGCGGAGTTCGGTCGGAAATTCGAAGAAGCGCTGAATAAAGTCGCCGATTACGTCCCAACTGTCGTTAATGCACTATCTTCGCTACTTGATTCCGTAAAAAAGGTTTACGAATCTATTAAACCTTGGCTTCCGTTAATAGGCGCTTTGGCGGTAGGTTTCGCATCTTACGTAACAATTATGAAAGGCGTTACTGCGGCTCAAAGAGCTTGGGATGCCGTACAAAAGGTGTCGATAGTACTAACTAAGGCGCAAAGAGCTGCTCACTTGGCTATGGTAACTAGCGGTGGAGGAGTCAAGGGAGTTTTGTTAGCTATTCGAGCGGCGATGAGTCAGTTAAATAAGACTATGCTTCTTAATCCATGGGTTTTAGCGGCAGCGGCAGCGGTGGCTGCTGTCATATTGATTTACAAATATTGGGAACCGATTTCGAAGTTCTTCATTGAATTGTGGGGAGTGATAAAAGAATCAGGACTTGCGATTTGGGAAGCGTTGAAGACGGCTTGGGCGAATACTGTCGCTTGGTTTAAAGACGTATGGGCGTCAATTACTACGTTCTTTTCAGGTTTGTGGAAAGCGGTCGTTATAATCGCTAATTCCGTATGGGACTCAGTTAAACAGGGATGGCAATCAACCGTCCAATTCTTTGTGAATATTTGGGAGTCGGTAACTGGATTCTTTAAAGAGGTTTGGAACCAAGTAGTTACGACCGCTATCAATATTTGGGATGACGTTGTTGCAAAGTGGAATGCTACTGTAAGTTTTGCAACTTCAATATTCAGCCCAATGATCGCATTTTTTGCCGATGCTTGGTCTAGTATTCACGAAACAGCAATGACAGTTTGGGGCAATATTTCATCCTTCTTGTCGACTTTGTGGTCGAACATACAAGTTATAGCAAGCTCTGCTTGGGAGATTATCAAAAACGTAATACTTGGACCAATCCTGTTACTAATAAATTTAGTGACCGGGGACATGGAAGAGTTTAAAACCAACCTTTCGGCAATATGGGGTAATATTTCCGATGCTGCAGGTCGTATTTGGGGAGCAATAAAGGACATTGTTTCTTCATACGTTTATATGCTTGTTGAGAATGCAAAGTCCATGTGGGAAGGTTTCAAAAATACCATCGTCGGGTTTTGGGAAGCGATAAAAGAAACTGCAGGTAATATTTGGAACGTTACAGTGAATTTTATCCTTGAAAAATTAGCGACCCTTGAAGAATCGTTCGACTTGGCTATGGAATGGATTATGGGAGTTTTAGTAAATGCGTGGACGTTTATAGACAATCTATGGCGTACTGCACTAAGCCTAATACTCGGGGATTCAATTAATAATTTTGAAGAAATTAAACACAGCATTGAAGACGCTATGGAAGCCGTATGGGTCATTATCGAGACGGTATGGACTTTAATATCGGAAACTTTTCATAATGTCATAGGCATCATAAAAGCCCTAGTTGATGGCGACTTTCAGGAAATAAAAAATATTATCGATAGTCAAATGACTTTAGCTAAAGAAGCGCTCAGGGTCATTTGGGATAACGTAAAGATTATCTTTAATAAGGTTCTATCAGCTATATGGGGTATCGTCAAGGAGAAGTTTGCGCAAATCAAGCAGTGGGCTATCGATAAGACCAACGAAGCAAAGACGGGGTTATCGCAAGCGTGGGAAGACGCCAAAACTGCGGTGAGACAGAAAATTACGGATATGTGGGAAGACGTAAAACAGAAGTTTGACGACATTAAAACGGCCGTAAAAGATAAGATGAACGAAGCCAAAACGACTATCTCCGACATATGGGACGAAGTCGTAACGTTCTTCAAGGAAATCGACTTATTGCAAATCGGTAAAGACGTTATACAAGGCTTTATCAACGGAATCAAATCGAAAGTTGAGGACGTAGCCAGTGCGGCAAAGGACGCAGCTGATGCAGTTACCGGGAAGATTAAGTCGATACTACGCATTAAATCTCCGTCACGCTTACTCATGGCGCTAGGACGTAACACAGGCGAAGGGCTAGCGATAGGATTAGCAAACATGCGCGGCGATGTCGAAAAGTCTGCGCAACAGTTAGCGGACGCAGCAGTCGTAGAGCCGTCGCTAGGATTTAACGCAGACGGACGGGTTCATTCGAGCATGGCTTCGGCGTTGAACGGTAGCGTAGACGTAAATCAACGGGACTCGGCGCTAGTAGGAGCGATAGCGAGTCTAGAACGTAAGCTAACGGACTTACGCGTTGAGATGGACGGGCAGGCCGTAGGTAATATCGTAACAGGAACGGTCAGCGAAAATATTAATCGAGAATCAGCGCAAACAACACGCGGAAGGGGGCGACGTAGATTATGAGGAGTACGGACATTTGGACGGAAGAAGCGAACGAATCTCGCGTATGGATTGACGATGTTCTTTTACAAGACGGAGGCATCGCGGTCACTTTATCGTCACAAGAACCGGCGTTACCGGACGTACGTAATCAATCGGTCGTCGTTCCCGGACGGCATGGCGCGTATGATTTCGGCGGTTACTTTGAGCCTCGAGAGTTCGCGCTTAACTGCGTATTTCCACGCCAGTCATATACAGATTTAAAACGTTCAATACGTAAACTAAACGGTCTGTTAACGGATAGCTACTCGCGTCCTCGGACGGTAAAGCTACGATTTGGAGACGATGCTAATGTCTATTATAACGCACGTCTTACAAGCGGGTATATACCTGAGCGTAGCGCAGAGCGCGGATTCTTTACGTTAGTTTTCGCAGCTCACGACCCATACGCATACTCAACGGTAACTAACGCAGAGATACTGTGGGGCAGTGAGGTTATCGACTTTACTGCGGACTACCTACTCGGCACTCAAGGCAGCGGGAAGGTAACGCAAGTAAATGGCACCACTACGCTCACGGAAACGGTTAACGGCGATTTACTACGTCCTATCTTCGTAATTAAAGGAAGCGTGGCAAGTGCGACGTTTAGCGCGAATGGAAAGACGTTTACGCTTCCGTCATTTACGAATACCGAATGGATTATCGACGGGGATAACTACGAAGTATTGCGGAACGGTAATCCGGATTTAAGCGCGATGACGGGAGATTTCATCGAATTTATTAACGGAGATAATAGCGTAAATATTACGGGTAGTGGAATGAATTTTACGGTAGAAATCCGATTTAGAGACCGTTATATGTGACGAAGAATAAGCGAAATACAACTACGAAACATACGGAGGCGAGGCGATAATGCCGATTGAACATATCAATAAGACGGATACATTAAATGATGGTCGCGTAAAGATTAACGAAGCCATCGACGAAGCAAATACGGCGAAAGTAGTGTCGGGAAGCGCATTTGATACGTCTAACACGGCGAAACAAATTGCGCAGACAGCCGAAGATAAAGCGGATAGTACACAGACGCAGTTAGATACGATTGTTATCGAGGGGGATTCGAGCGTCGAGGCGGCGCAGGCGAGGGTTCCGATTGAGGGTGTTGCGTATCCGACGTTAAAGGCGAGATTGGACGCGGAGCAGACGCAAGTTACGCGGCAGTTGGCGGATATTGTAACAGTAAACGTCAAGATGTTCGGAGCGAAAGGCGACGGGATAAACGATGATACGGAAGCAATCAAAGACGCTTGTGCACATTTACAAAGTATGAATGGGGGTGTGTTACTATTTCCTGATGGGATATATAACTTCACTGCCACGAAGAATGATGCAGTTATTTTCGAATTTACCGATTTAAACTTTTTTAGTTTAGACGGTAATAACGCAATAATTAAAGATACTCAAACTTACGAACGAGATGTGCAAGAGTTATCGAGATTCTTTAATTTTGTGAGATGTAAAAATATTAATGTGAATAACGGGTTGAAATTAGAGAGTCAAACGTATGATTTTGATTTAAACACAGTTTATTCCGGTATTAGATGGTTCTCATTCGAGCAAGGTTGCGAAAATATTAATGTCGACGTAGAAGTTTATGGCGGCGTAGGGGTTGTAAGGTTTATAAGGGGTGTTGCTGATCCTATTAGCTACAAATCGAAAAGAATCAGAGTTAATATAAAAGCATCTTACGTGAGATACCCGTATACCGGGACATGGTCGGGCGACCATGCGGAAGTCTACTTACAAACGTTTATGTGTGGGCGTTCCTTCTTTATCTATGGTGTTAAAGACGTTAATATACATGTGGTGGGTAAGAATGACGGAACATCTCTAATTAAGTCATATGAAGGACTAGGTTGCGAGAATATCAGTGTTTATTATGAAGACTTAGAATCAAACAGACCAGCAGGAAGTAACGTTGGAGAAAAATTGTCTATTCATTTCGGCGACCAAACCCCCGCCATTATGAAAAATATTAACGTCCACTTAAATGTCGCGAATTATGCGGGTGGGTGGGGACATACATTCACTATTGACAAGTTTCTCGATGGAGGTACAATTCCTGATAATATAGGTAGAGGTCATATCTTAGATGGTCTTAAATTATCGGGATACTCAAAAGGGGTAAGTGGAGTCAATCATGTATCAATAAACCGAGGAATTTTTACTTCCCCCGATATAGTTAGAAACGTGAAATTTGAGGATTTAAACCTATCTGATGCTGGCGGGCATAACTTAAATTTGAATAATTCTTTAAATGGTGTTTTTTTACTGAAAAATGTAACCATGTTGCATCACAACCTATCAGTTGGAAATCAAACAGGATTAATCGTCTATGACAACTGCAAAGCACTTAATTTTACTGGGACGACAACAGCTATTTCTAAACATAAGTATATTGATTCCGAAATAACAGACGGAACTCTTCAGAAATACACCGATAATGAGTTTGTAAATACAATCACTCCGATAGGTACTATTAATAGGCACACATCCTTCTCTCTCTATGGTTTTCATACTTCAAGCGTCGTATATACAGGTTCTTTAGTTGATCCTGTTAATATTTTTAAATTATCGAACATGTCGGGCGCTTTCCGGCTAAGGTACTTCATGAATACAGATCGTCCGCAAACAAATCCTAGTACGAGACAAGAAAAGTATGGGTCGAAAAGTTGGACAATGACAGTTAACAATAACGGAGTGGCTGCTATCCAAACCCCTATCGACGATGAATTTCCGGAGCGCTCGAAAAATAATTTCACTTCTCCTCTGGAGGTAGTGATTATAAATGGAGATTCTAGTGGGTTTTATATAGCGGTGACATGCTCAGAGATGAGCAGAGATTTGTCTATTGGTACATTCGTGATAGAAGTCATGTCACAAAATACAGAAGGTTATATTAAACCTATGGTTTGAAATAAACTATTACAAAACTTTATTTCTAAAGCATTACAAAGTCGTTACAAAATGTGTTAAAATCGAATCAGGTCGATTTAACTCCTTAGGAATGAGGTTATTTAAGTGGCAAGTTTTTTTCAAAGATTTACGTATAATCTGTTATGGCTTACAATTTTCACTGTTCCTTTTCAAAAAAGTTTTATTATACAGGGAATAGGTAGTATAAATAAATTGTTCGGAATTTCCTTGACTTTCATTGCGCTATTTACATTATTACTAAAAGGGGAAATAAAAAAATTACCGATATTTTATATCTTATTATCGGTATTTATATTACTGAATTTCGCTTCTTTTTACTGGGCAGAAGCACCAATGGATGCGATTGACAAAAGCGTACTGTTTTTGCAGCTAGGTTTTATCGCTTGGGCTATTTATGAATTTGCCGGTGATAGAGATAAGTTGAATGGATTGATAAAAGCATATGTGCTGGGGAGTTCGATGATTTCGCTTCAATCTATTTATCAGTATATGACTGTTGGAAGTAATCCACTTATGTCGGCAAGCCGTTTCTTTATAGAGGGTTACAATCCAAACGAGTTAGGAATTTTGTGGGCCTTGGGTTTGGCAATGGCAGTGTATCTGATTGTTAACGGTTCAAAAGTATATTTATTTTACGTCCCTTTAGGAGTATTTACAATATTGTTAACAGGTTCAAGAACGGCGTTAATACTATTAGTTTTTGTAGGCGTCTGCACATTCTGGATGCTATTCAAGTATCGTATAAAATTCAGGAAAACATTTACTTTTACTTTTATAATAGCAGGTCTGTTTGTAGTATCTAAATTGCCTCCCGGACAACTGGATAGATTATCAACAATAAAATATGAATTATCTAGCGGTACACTAAACGGAAGAACTGGAATTTGGGATGCTGGAATGGCAACATTTAAACAAAGTCCATTATTAGGAGTTGGTTCCGGAAGTTTTTTAGAGGCATCCGTACAAAACTCATTAATAGGGTTGGAAGCTTCAGCACATAACTCATTTTTATCAGTGTTAGTTGAAAACGGCTTAATTGGTTTTTGGTTATTTGCGGGAATGTTAGTTATTTTATTTGCTTCGGCATATAGAATCGATAAAAAAGATCCAATCAGATGGTTAAGTCTTACTATAATGACAGCTTGGATGATTTTATCGTTCGCAAGTCATGCTGAAGCGCAAAAGTACACGTGGGTAGTATTTGGTTTCATAATAACAGCTTATTATGTGAATAAGAAGCAATCCAAGAATGTGTTCAAAGTAAAAGAAATAAAGAAAAGAAGATTTAAACGTTATAGAATAGTGTGGTGATAACACAGTTTTGGAACAAACTTTTGAGCATTGAATATTCAGAATACGCAATTAGGCGCTTCCCCTCGGAGGCGTCTTTTTCGCGTCTCAAAAAACGCAATTCAAACGGAGGTGAACGCACATCATACGCATATTAAATCAAAATCGCGTACCAGTCGCAATTGTCGAAAACGCCTACGGAATCACGTACACCAAGCGTCTTAACGACTTATGGACGGCTTCCTTCTCGCTACCTATCGACGATTCGAAGAACGCGCACTGCTTGCCGTTAAACTACGTCGAAATCACGCACGAGAACACAGGCGAATATATCGGTCTATTCCGTATCATACCGTCCCTAACTCGTAAACTAGCGACGATTAACGAGATAACGTACGAACTCGAACACGTACTCGCGACGCTATTAAACGACGTTATGTTCAAGTATCATCAGACGTCGAATCACACGACGGTATATAATATCGACTACGTACTTGCGCGACAAACGACGAAGCACTGGCGTAGAGGTAACGTCGATTTTACACGCTACTTTCACTATAAATGGGAGAACGAAAACGGCTTACTCGGACCGTTATTTTCGATACCAAAGCCGTTCGACGAGCCTTACGAATGGACGCACGATACGCAGTCTTATCCGTGGACAGTCGGGTTAGAAAAGCCGTCTATGTCGCCTACTTGCGAAATACGTTACGGAAAGAACATGCGGGAAATCGAGCGGGAAATCGACCCGTCTAATATCGTCAATCGAATCTATCCGATGGGTTACGGAGAGGGTGTCAATCAACTCGATATAACGAAGATTAACGGGGGCATTCCGTATTTGGAGAACGCAGAGTCTATCGCTAAGTACGGCTTACAGGCGTACGTATGGGTGGATAGGCGCTTCGAGGACGTGGAATCTCTAAAGGCCTCGGGACAGGCGCTACTTGACGAATGGAGCGTCCCAAAGGTTACGTACAAGGCGTCTGCTGCGGATTTATACGAATTGACTGGCGCAAGCATCGATAAATTTGACGTAGGTAAAGTCGTCCGCATCGTAGACCCCGATTTAGGTATGATTGACGCGCGAATATTTAGCGTTAAGAAGCCGGACCTATACGGCGCTCGCGGTGAAATCGAATTAGAAATCGGTAATAAGACGGAGAATCTAAGTACGACGCAAGATGATTTAGACCGTCGTCAAGAGATTAACGAAGTGTACGCGCAAGGTGCTACGAACTTGCTGATGTACCCTTACGAAGATAACGCGGATGCGCAGAATCCGGCTGTCATTCGCTTTAACTTACCGGACGAAATGGTGCGTATTAATAAGTTGGAACTTACGTATGAAACAACGGAATTCCGCGCTTATTCACGCGCTATTGAAGGCGGAGGGGCATTAGTATCGAGTACGGCAAGCGGGGGCGCAGTCGTCAAGTCTACGTCAAGCGGCGGCGGTTCAACGGCGACAAGTTCGAGCGGTGGCGGAACTACTGCGACGAGTTCGAGCGGTGGAGGTGTCGCAAAGTCAACGGCTAGTGGCGGTGGAACTACGCAGACGTCAAGCGGCGGGGGCGATCATAGACACGTCATGTTCCAAACCGGCGGAGGTTCCGGTGCTTCCGGCGATTTTGTAAGTGCGGTAGGCGCTAATGGGGCGACTATTATATTAGGTCCGGGAACTACCGGAATGACTAACATTTCTACTTTAGGAGCGTCTGGAAATCACAATCATAACGTTTCTATTCCGTCACATACACACAGTTTCGACGTACCAAACCATTCGCACAACGTGACTATTCAGAACCATAGTCATACGGTTAATATACCGAACCATACGCACAGTATCGATATCCCGGCGCATAGACACGATATTACTTTACCGGACCATACCCACGAAATTGAACACGGAATCTTTAAGCTAAGCCGCAAACCGTCTCGAGTTACGATTAAGGTCGACGGAAACGTTGTTCCGCATACTGCACTAAGCGGTGACTCTATCGACTTAATTCCGTATTTATCAGTAGACAGCGAGAAGCGTGTAAATCGCGGATGGCATACGGTTGAAATCACGCCTAACGATTTAGGGCGAATAAACGCCGAAGTTATGACGCAGTTCTTTATGCAATCACGAGGAGGTGTAGACGCTTGATTACGTTAAGTATACTAACGCACGGAGGCGAATCCCATACAGTAAATGTCGAGGATTATGACGCAATAGCGACGAATGATTTAACGAATGATGAAACGGTAAATACTATTGTTTTGGGGGATGTTGTAATTTCCCGAATCGATATTAAGGCGATTGTTCCTCGTAAGTTTGACTAAAAGGAAACGAAAACTTGACGAAACATTTTTGACGTGGTATTATTCAGATAATACTAAAAGTGACGGAGGTTTTCGATATGAAAAGATTGTCTATAATTATGACGGTGATGGTGGTTATGCTCGTCGGTTGCGGATATAACAATGCCGAAGAATTTAAGAGCTTCGCAGGTAGTTTCCACGCTCAAATGTTTACAGACGGTGAACAATCCGATAGAGTTATCGAGATGTACGAAGAACTTACGTCTAAGTACGAAAGTCACGCGGGAGAAAGTTTATACGAAGCTATCGAAGGAATGTATAACGGTTTGGAGAACGGAAACGCGACGAAATATCAACTAGAAGTAATGCGTTTACTTAACGATTAGACAACGAAAATGAAACGAAGTTATAGGGGATGTTTAAGAGCGCCATACAGGGCGTTCTTTTTTGCGTCCATAAAAATAAAAAACGGGGAGATTACGCCTCCCCTCGCCGTCAACGCAGGGTAACGAAGACGGCGTATATCTATTTTACGCGGTAAGTCGCCGCATTACAAGGGGGAACGAATATGAACGAAGGAGCGAGCGATATGGAGTTGTGGCGTGAGCGCGTCAATCAAGATATTACGGATTTAAAAAACGACTATAGTCAGCTAGACTCGAAGCAGCTTTCGATAAAAGACGATATACGCGACTTGCAAATGTCGGACAAGCTTCAGGACCAAGAAATAGCGATGGTAAAGGCGACATTAAGCGAAATTAAAGACGATACGAACTTTATCCGACGACGCATCACCGGCGCAATCATCACGGCAATCATCACGGCGATTTGCGGAGGCTTAGTCGGGATTGCCATTGCTGCAATTTACGGATAAGTGACGATTAACAAACGAAAGGGGAACGATATAAATGCGAATCAACTGGAAGGTACGTCGGAAGAACTTTCATTTCTGGGCGCAAATTGCGCTAGCAGTCGCAGTTCCTATCGGAGCATATTACGGAATTACTGGCGCAGACATTACGTCATGGGGCGCACTCGGGGGTGTCTTAGCGGATGCCGTACGAAATCCTTACGTATTATTTACGATTGGAGTATCCGTATATAACGCTATACCCGATCCGACTGTCGCAGGTCTATCGGACAGTACGCAAGCTATGACGTATGTCGAGCCGAAGAAAGACGGAAAGGAAGGCGGTAATTAATGGCGGAACTTAAAACGAAACAACGCCTAGTCGCAAGTCGCAAAGTAACGTCGCCCGGCACGAATGGGATGCGCTTTATCACGATTCACGAAACGGCAAACACGCGAGTCGGCGCTAATGCGGAAATGCACGCGCAGCTACAGCTTAACGGATTTACGGCGTCATGGCACTGGCAAGTAGACGATAAGCAAGCGATACAATCATTTCCGCATACTGTCCGCTGTTGGCACGCAGGCGACGGCGCGGGTAACGGTAATTTCAATTCTATCGGAGTAGAAATCTGCGTTAATAGCGATGGAGACTTTGCGCAAGCCGTACGAAATGCGGCGATGCTAGTCCGAAAGATTATGAAGGACGAGAGTATTCCGATTGAGAACGTCGTACAACATAATCGATGGTCCGGTAAAAATTGTCCGACTAATCTACGTAACGGTTCGAAAGGCGTTACTTGGGCGCAGTTCATGCTGTGGGTTAAATACGGAGTGGAGAACGTTCAGCAAGCGTCTAACTCGAGGCCTTCCGCAAGTATAGCTAAGCCGTCAGCGAGCGTAAGTAAGCCGGAGGATAATCCGAAGAAGTCCGTAGAATCCCTTGCAATCGACGGCTATTGGGGTCCGGCTACAACTCGCGCATTGCAACGCTATTTCGGAACGACGGTTGACGGCGTAATCAGCGGTCAATATTCGAACGCAAGCACGCGTAATATTCCGTCGGTACAATTCGGTACTAGCGGTTCATTGCTTATTAAGGCGATGCAGCGTTGGCTCGGCGTTAAGACGGACGGATGGCTCGGACCTATTACGGTTAGAGCGTTGCAGAAGCGTCTAGGTACTGCGCAAGACGGCGTGATTAGCAGACCGTCGTTAGCTGTTCGCGAGATGCAGCGTAGATTAAATAGCGGAACTTTATAACGATTATATAACGAAAATTAGGCGACTATCCAATTGTGGACGGTCGCCTTTTTATTATACAAACTCATTAACTAAATAGTCCTCAACTTGCATCGGCTCCCAACCATCTAAAACCAATCGCGCGTATTTTACTATATAAGCCTTTCGTTTTTCCGCGATTCGTAATTGACCGCGAATTTCATCTTTTTCGTAAACCGCAACATATCTTTCATCAGTAATTGACTGCACCATTTGCACATCATTATGATAAACATCGGTATTAAAATACCCATCTGTGGTATCTAAATAGATTCTTGCAGCTTTGTCCCAGTCGTTAAACTCTTTAATTGCTTGCTCTAATGATTCGATATTCATTTTTATCCACACCTCTTCTATATAATATTTATTCAAGATTTCCGTAGTACTAAATTTGACATTATCTAATTTTGTCTCACCGCTAAAAATTCGGTAAACTGTGTTTCTTGGTAGTCCAGTATCTACTGCCACTTGGTGGGCAGTGACACCAGATTTGACTAGCTTCATGATGTTATTTCGCATTTTCGACATGCTTCATTAAAACTCCTTTACGCCAGTGTTTACATACTTTTTAAATGTTCCAAACATATAGTTTTTCGCTTGATTATCGCGATTTTCAATCCAAAACTTTGCATCAGTATTTTGCATGATTTCTGCAAGTCTTTCGTATCGTCCTATTAAATTGTTCATTGTTTGGATAGTAGCTTCGATTCTGCTTTTCGGTAGACCGTCAGCTTCCATTTTAGAAAAATGTGCATTGATGTTATCTTCTGATACCAACACTTGCAAAAGGTTCCCGACATTTCTTTTTTGGGTAGCCGGCTTTCTGTTTGGTAGTAAGCTGACTTCTTCGTATTCTTCATAGACAACTTCTTTTTGTAAAGTTGCTGCTGCTTTCTTTCTAATTTGTTCTGCCCACGAAACTTGCTTTTCAGTGCCTTTTAATTTCGGGGCATTCATTTTTTTGATTGTACCTTTCACCTGATTCACGTAATTCATGCCTTTTTTCACAATGCTCCATGCAATTTTTAAAGCTTCCGCGAAGTATTCTTTTACCTTTCCACCGAATTTGTTTTGACCTTCCTTAGCGATTTCCCATGCTTTCTTCATTACGTTTTGCATTGCTACTTCCTCCTTTTTGTTTAGTACCATTTGTGGTACGTCTTATTAATTACTACTATACAGTACCGCTAGTGGTACGTCAACCATTTTAATTAAATTATTTTTAAGCAGAGAGAAGGCGTCACTCTTAACTGAGTAGACGCCTCTTGCATTTGATTATGCGATTCTTCGAAGCAATCGAATATACCACGGTCTTTTTATCTCGTTCCTACTACGTACATATCCGATTAGATTGCGTTCTAATTCCGGTACATTTACGTTCTCTTTGTCCGTATATCCTAACGTCTTTATAACTTCTTTAACTACGTTAATATCCCGCAAGCATACGTCTAATAATAGCGCAATCGCCCTCGATGGGGTAACGTCTAGGGTAGTCGCAAGTAAATGAACGTCCTCGTAATCCCGACGTTTAAATTTAATACATACCCGTTGTTTCTCCGCAATTCCATCGCCGTCTAATTCCATCCTAGGCGCATCAAACTTTCCATAATACACTACGTTTTCTAGACGCACATGCCGTCTGAAATGCGGATTAAGTTCGTTTAGTATTTCGTGCGTGTGGATTCCCTCGTACGTCATTATTTCGCCTACATCCTTCATCGGTTTACCTGTAATTTCCGATAAAATCTCAAGGTGTTTTGCAAGGTTCATAGATAATGACGGCCTGACCTCGCGTTTTTTATCCGCTCTTTCTTTCCGATTTTTATTTTTTGTCCTCATTTCTTTTTATTACGCCCCTTTTTCGCTATTATCCTAGGGACACTGTCGACTGTCCCCGACTTATTTTATTATATGCAGGTATGTTTAGTCATACCCCTAAAATTAACGCATACAATAGAATTACAAACGCAATACAAACGATATACAGACGTAATACAAAAATCCGCTAATTCGCCGCATGTAATACGTTCGATATACGTTTGTATTGCGCGAAAACAATCCGGAAGGGGATACGATTGAATAAGGCAATCAACGAAAAAAGACTAATTCTAGGCGTTGACGCGGGCAACTATCGCGCTAAGGTGGCGGGTGAGTACGGAGTCGATACGTATAGGACGGCAATTTGCGAATGGTTCGAACGCATCGAGGAGGAGGACTTCGGTGCAGGCGACGATATGGAGTTCGAATTAAACGGACGCAAAGGCTTCGCAGGTACGCTTGCATCATACGAGGATCAGTTTAGCGGTGGGGCAATGTACGGCGATACTAAGGCGCATGAAGATACGTTGATCCGCGTACTGCTCGCAATCTATCGATATAAAGAACGCTATTGTCCGGGATTCAATCGCTTCTCTATTGTCGTAGGTCAGCCGTTAAGTTCGCACAATAATGCGGAGAAGAAGCGCTTAGTCGAGATGCTTCGCGGCGAACACTTTATTACGGTTAACGGCGATAAGCAACACTTCCATATCGATAACGTAGCGGTAGCAGCCGAGGGCAGTGGGGCGTTTTGGTCTGCGCCTAAGCCGACGGGTCAGAGACGCATTATCGACGTAGGTAGCGGTACAGCAAACTACGCTACAATTACGGATAGACGTCTAATTAATATGGAAACAAGAACGTTCAACTTCGGTACGGAGACGATTAAGGGCGGGATTACGGCGTTATCTCGAGGGGTCATTCAATCTGCGACGGTATTACGTTGGCACCGTGACGATGAAATACGTTTGTGCGGCGGAGTTGCTTCGGAATTATTACCGTTATTATCCGACCACTTTTCGAATATCGGTACGCTTATTCCGATATTAAATACGCATCAAGGCGAAGAGCCGCAGTTGCCCGTTTATGCGAACGCAGTTGGTTTCTATAATATCGCTCGAAATGCGTTTAAAGAGAAGGCGAAGGCTGGTGCGAAGGAAAGTACGAAGGGCGTTGCGAAGCCTTGACGCAGGGAAGAACGATTAAGCCGGTAAGTTTCAGCGATAAGGATATTTACGAAGTAGAGTTACGGGAATTTGCGGAATCCCAATCGCGATATTTTGGCCCGTATGTCAAGCGTCTAATAGCCGATCATCGCGCTCGAATTTCGCAAGGTGACGGCTTACTATTAGTATCCCCGTTAACTACGACATTACAGCGCACAGACGCTCGTCCTAGCGCTCCTCCGTCGCGTTCACGCGCTTCTACAACGCAAGATGAACGATATGTCTCGGAAGCGGTAGAACCGTTAGAATCAAGCGAAATCACAGTGCAAATTGAACGTGATGAATCGGCAGTGGATTTCGATTTTAGTGCGGATATGTCGGAGTTTATTTGACGCTTGTCCTCATCTATGTTACGTTATTTGTACGCAGTACCACGGAGTGTATTTCGTAGCGTAACCGTAAATGTACCGGACAATCAACGTTAATACACGTCTAGTCCCCGTAAAACCGACGTCTAGTGTAACGGATAACACATAAGATTCCGGTTCTTACGATAGGGGTTCGATTCCTCTCGAGGGCGCTAATAACAGCGTCATATAGCGTTTTATAAGACGTAGCGTAAGTCGGAAATGTATACGTTCAATCATTCCGAACTACTACGTAAGAATAACACGTAGTATAGACGTTTAATCGACACACTCCGTAGTATTGCGAATATATTGCGGAGTGTGTTTATTTATGTCTCGGAATTTAAAAAGCAGGAAGGCGGTTGACCCGTCGTTATTGACGAATCTACGAAAAATCAATCGCGGAAGCGTGATCGAAGTAATATCGTTTGCTGACGCTCACGCGCTGTTTCTCGATAATTGTAAGCTTCGCGGCTTATCAGAATGGACGTTTGCTTACTACGATAAGGAACTAAAGCAAATTAACCGGGAGCTAAACGATATTGACGTAGATTTATCGGATATTCGAAAAATAAATAAGGACGATATGGAACGGTTTATTGCGCATCTAAATACGAAAGGTTTTACGTTAAAGACGGTGAACAGCCGTATAGTTTCGGCTAAGACGTTCTTCAACTTTTGCCGTCGCAAGAAATTCATCGCTGAGAACCCGATGAACGAAATTAACAAGATGCGCGAGAAGCGGAAGGTAGGCGCTACCTTTACGAAGAGTCAATTAAGACGACTCGCAGATACGCCGAACATTACGACCTTTGCTGGGCTACGTGATTTAGCGATTATGACGACGTTTGAACATACGGGAATTCGAGTATCTGAATTATGTGGACTATCCGTCAGCGATATTCGCTTCGACGACCGCGATATTATCGCCAATCGGACGAAGAACGGTCACGGACGGCGCATACCGATGACAGAGCGTTTGTATGACGTTTTAAAGGCGTATATGAGCGTTAGAGGTTTCGTGGAGGGCGTCGATGCCGTATTCGTTACGTCGCAAGACAGAGCGATGCCAGTCGTTTCTGTACAGTATCAATTGCGGATGCACGGTGACAAGTGCGGAGTGCGCGACGAGATTCAAGTGAGTCCGCACGTCTACCGAAGAACTTTCGCAAAAATGAAGATACAGGCAGGCGTAAATATTTTCGTATTGCGCGACTTAATGGGTCATGCGGATATTAAAGAACTTGAAAATTACGTCAGGATTTACTCACCCGACCTCGACGCAGCAATCGAAAAGGGCGTCGATTAATCGAATATCAAGCGGAGGTTTTACGTGAAAATAAGCGTAGAGCCTCCGTTTTTTTATTTGGTTATAACGTGGGTCTTTCGGATTATATTTCGATATTACCTATCCATTTCGTTAATCCAATTCGATAGGAGTAGTAAGAGCGCTAGTTACTGCGAAAAAGAATCGAGGTGAACGCCCTTGACACCGGAAGGTAAAATCTACGTAGCTGTATTCGTAGTAGTTACGGTTTCGTTTATTGTAGCGAATATGTGGCGCAGTATCGGGAAGGAGTGACGAGTTTATGACGGAAGACAGACTTATAAGTATCGAATCCCATACGGAACATTCGCTGACAACGGGCGAGAAGGAAACGAAAATATTCGTTAAGATGTACGTCGATGCGGTGAAGGACGGATTAATCGCAGATTTAGGCGATAGTAACTGGCGTACGTTATGCGTAATCTCTTCGTTTATGAACGAAAAAGGCGACTGCTATCCTTCGCAAGAACAAATCGCGAAAGGCTTAGGAGTAAGTCGTCAAGCAGCGGGCGCAAGAATACGCAAACTACTGGACTATCGTTGGCAAGGAAGAGCGCTAGTTACGGCGGTAAAGGATCGTTCGGAAGGCGGCACTTGGGAGAATACGAGATATACGGTAATGCCCGTTAGTCAGTTGCGGATATTTGACGCAGAGCCTGAGGACTTGTAAACCATGCAATCGTAGACCGCGCAATAACTAGCCGTCATGGGCGTAGGTTGCACTAACTAGAACTATCTTTTAAACGAGAACTATCTTTTAACAAGACAAACATACGCCGAATCGATAAATCGATATCGACGAATGTAATAAAAGATTAATGGCGAAAGGATTTAAAAGATTAAAACATACCTTACGCTAAAGCGTTCGGGCGAATATTATCGTTAAAAGATATTCCGCAAGTATTAAACATTCCGACATTATATAGGAGGGGACGAATAAATGACTAATAAGTCGAGAGTTTCAAAAGAGGTATTTCAGCTACTGAAAAGGGTCGAGGAAGAAGACGATGTAGAGAGATTAGTTTCAGCGGTAGCGGACAAGTCGCCTTACCTGTATCGAGAATATGAAGAGGCTAAACATCTCGATTTACACGAATTGATGAAGGCGTTGGTCAACGGATACGAAGTCGAAAAGACGCCGGAGGAAAAGGTGCGTGAGTACTATCTAGATAGTACGGATAGTGAAGTCTATTCCCGCGCATTCACGTTCCATTATGACGACGCTATTAGAACAACGCTCGACCTACTCGGAATTAAAATCGAAGGAGTGAACGTATAAATGACGAACACTAAACGCAAGACAATCGCAATCGACGATGAATATCGCCTAGCCTTTCCGGACTCGGACAACATCACGATTGAACGACTAGTAACGATTGACCCTACGAAAGCACCCGCATTCGATCCGAAGAAACATTCGGCTGACCTACGGACAGAATGGCGCAGCATCGGAAAATATTACGCAACTGTACCGAAGGCATTAAGCGGACTACTCGAATATAAAATACGGACGGGAGAGGCGGCGTCACTGCGCGAAGTCTTGTACGAAATACGTGATTTCAGGCGGCATATTGACGGCTTGTTAGGCGCGGAGGAATGACTTGCGTGAGCCAACGCTAGGGAAACGGCTAGGGACGATTCTAGCATGGCAAAAGCACAGGAAATCAATAGAAAATATCACGAAGGGGTGACGAATTAATTGCGAATAACTATCGTAGCAACTGACACTTATTTAGACGAACTATTCCTATTCTATTTCGGAGGATTTGCAGAAGTAAACGTTCAGCTCGGACGATTCGAGGATTTGACGGCGGATTGTCTTGCGAGTCCCGGAAATTCCTTCGGACTCATGGACGGGGGTATGGACGCAGCTATCACGGCATATTTCGGGAATCAACTTCAACAACGCGTACAGGCGTATATTATCGAAAACTATTACGGAGAACAGCCGGTCGGCACGTCGTTCATAATCGAAACAAATGACGAACGCATTCCGAAATTAGCGCATACGCCGACTATGCGAGTACCTGCGGATATTCGAGGTACTGATAACGTATATCGAGCGACAAAAGCGACGTTGATCGCGGCTAAACAAAACGGAATAGGATCGATAATCTTACCGGCATTTGGCGCAGGGGCGGGGATGATGCATCGCCAAGAAGTCGTTAGGCAGATGTATATGGCGTATAAGCATGTAATGACGCCTCCGGAAATGCTCGATTGGGATTTCGCTAGATTCCGAGATTACGAAATATGGGGGAGATAACGCATGTTCAGACGATTAACCTGTAAGCATAAGTGGCGCAAAACATTCGACGGATACGTTTATACAGCGCCTCACTACACTTGCGTAAATTGCGGAAGGCTAAAGAGGGTAGGCGAAATGCACTATGGTACTTGGCGGATAAGGCGTATATTGAAAGGGGATACGTTCGAATGATTAGACGGTGGCGTGAAAGACGCGAGCGTGAACGGGTACAGGAGAATTGTCCGCATGAATATTCGGTAGTAGCGGATTATCGAAGAAATTACTTCAACGGATATGATTCCAGTTTCTACGACGCATACGACTTATATTGTCCGATATGCGAAAAGACGAAGTACGGGATTAATGAAGTCGAAAAAGAACGTATATTAAATCGGCAGGAAGTGCGGAGGAAATACGAAGGAGTGTCGGAATAATGGTCGAACATCTATGCGCAAATTGTAAGTGGGAAGTCGGAGCAAATTACGACGAAGTTGACGGGGTTTATCGATGCAGCGACTGCGGTTCGGAAATCGAAGGATACGAGGTGGATGACGAATGACTAAACGATTAACAACGGAGCAACTCGAAGCAATTCGCAAACGGACGGAAGCGGCTACGGCAGGACCGTGGAATTTCCGAGGACAGGGAAATACGTTAATTGGAAGAGGTGCTAGATTTGGCTACGTTTTAAGAGCGGTAAAAGTAGACGTTGACGCAGAAATAGACATAGGACTTGAGGACGCCGATTTCATCGCAAAAAGCCGTGAAGATATTCCCGCACTACTTGCGGAGGTTGAGCGGTTGCGAGAAGAAAACACGGAAATGCGAATCAAAATAGAAGTTACCGATCAATCTGCGGAATCGGTTGAAGCGGATAACGAACGTATGCGTGCGGAAATCGAGTCACATGCACCGGACGGTCGAAATTACACGAATCAACAGTACGTAGACTTACGAATGGAAAATGACCGGTTACGTTCATATATAAACGGGAGTCCGGCGAACTGCGTGGTCTGCGGAGATTATTTCAGCGCTGACTTTGACCGAGAAGACGGACTGTATTACTGCGAAAGGTGTGACGGATAATGACAACGAATAAACAACGATTAGCGCCTGCAAAAGACTGGCGGAATCGACCGCTCGAAAGTTGGAATGTAGCGACCTTTCACGCGTACTTAGCGGACAAGCACAAGGAATTATTCGGAGTTGATTACGCTCCGTACGGAGGCACCTACGGTATGGAGCAAGGCGTACTAGGCGACTTGATTGGAACTCAATCGCGGACTAATCCGAAGCCACGTACGGCAAGCAACGAAGCGGTAAAACGGTTCATCGACGTGACTTTCGAGAATTATCGACCATCTGCGCAATATCCGGGCACGTCGTTTGGCTTTATGTGGACGTATAGGAAGCAGGATTGGCAACGGATACAGGCGGATTCATTGGCGCAAGAACGACGTAGGACAAGCGTGGAAGAAGCGCCTGACCTCGAAGAATTATCGGATTGGTGGTGACATGATGATTACGACAATATGGTTCACTATCCTGTACGTAATCCCCGTAATAATATCGTGGGTATTATCCCGAAGATACGCTATTATTACGGCATTTAAACCGGACGGAGACGACGTGTTCAGGACGCTCTTCCCAATTCTTAATATATTTACGATATTCATATTACACCAAGCGATATGCGATGAACTACCGGAGAAACGAAGTGCGGTCGAAATATTCTTCGCGATAAAACCGGAGAACTACTGGAAAAAGGAGGATGAAGAATGAATCTTGCGGAAGCGATTATTGAATCGGCGGAAGGGCGAATAATCGTCAGTAACGAAGGTAGGCGTTATTTACCGGACGAGCTACAGGCAAAGAAACTCGGAGTTCATTCCGCAGTATTTAACGACGGATATATCACGGAAGTTGAACGTAAAGGACGGTGGAAAACGATTGACGCAGAAATGTATTCTCGATGACAAACGAAAAGGCGGATGTGCTTCGTGCCTTCCGCAATGTGCGCACAGAATCGCAATGAACGGCTTGAACGGAGAAGGCGGCAGAGTAGGCGCGGCGGGATTGCCGAAGGAATATCGACATTTAACGCTCACCAATTCGCCGGCACGCGAAGGGCAGTCGGATATTTACGCATCATTAGAACGGTACGCGGCGACATTCGGCGGAGATAACGTTAAATCCGTCTATCTATGGAGCGAATCGCCTGGAACCGGAAAAACGACAACTGCGGCGAGTCTGGCGAATGAGTTTATCGCGCGGAGTTATATCGAAGCATTACGTAAGGGCGAACAGCCGGCGCAAGTATTAGCGGTATATATGGACGCAAATGAATTTCAATCGAGGTATAACCTAGCTGCGTTGACAAACGACGAGGACGCGATGAAGCGGATAGGGACGAATATAAAACGGATGCAAGCTGCGCCATTTGCGGTAATCGATGATCTAGGGGTTCGCGGAAGTACGGAGGCATTCACTTCGTATTTACACGCGATAATTAATCATCGGGTAGTTAACGGGAAACCGACGGTATTTACAAGTAACGTACCTATCGAAGATTTGGCGGACGTATTTACGCCCCGTTTATACGATAGGATTCGGGACCAAAACGGCGTTATCCACTTTAAAGGAACGTCGAAAAGGGGGCGCAGATAATGAGCGAAATAGAGCGGAATTTAATCAACGCGCTTCGCGAAATGAAGCAGATACGAAACGGAGAATTTGAAGCTGAGTCGTGGCACGGAATGATTGAACGAATTAAGGCGGAAATAAAGGAGGAAACGAATGAATCCACGCATGACCCCCGACAGCGCAAATTAACGACCTGGTAACGATTAATGGCTACGCAAATCGAGTATTCCGCGTAAATTCGTACACTCACGAAATCACCTACGAAAAAGGCGCAGAATACGAGGATATTTATTACGACTGTACCTGCGTCACAAACGACGAATATATGCTCGGATCGCAAGAAGACGTAACCGACGTTTGTAAGTCGGATATGTCCGAACGTTTCCTAGAATCCTACGAACATCCGAGTATGAACGAAGTAGCACCGTTTAATATCTTCGAAATATTTAACGCAGAAGCGGAGGTGAAACCGATGACAACGAAGCCAGAAACGAAGAAAGCGAAAGAGCCTACGAAGCAACAACGGATTGACGCGCTACTTGACGAAATTAATATCGTTAATGACACGCAAGAATTTCTCGTAGCGGAAGAAGGGTATCGCGAGCGTAGAATTAGCGAAATTGAAGCGAAGATTATGGAGGTGCGGGCGGAATGACTCGAGCGAAATATACAGTTACTATAGCAGATAATTACGGAGTTTATGACGAATGGGACGTAATTGACGTATGCTTCGGCGAAGGAAATATGGTTGCCGTCAAATACGTAGATTCACGCGATGAAGTAGCGTACAAGATTACAGGAATTATCAACGTATTTTCGGAATAAATGAGGAGGTAAAAGATGGAGAATATAATTTTAACAGTGAGTGTAGTAGATAAAGCGTATAAAACGCCTAAATTAGAAATTGTTTATGCTGGGGGAAATATAATAAAGGCTGAAAGAATTTACAGCGACTATGTTGCTAGATCGGATAGAACGGATGTGTATCTGGACCTAGTGCAAGGAAAGGTTAACAGAAGGCTAAGGGAGGTAGTTGCGTGAAAGAGACGGAGAAGGGATATCGAGACGACGGCGTATTTTGTTTCTTGAAGCGATTCGACTTATGTCCCGAAGAAAACTGCGAATGTAAGAAACCTCCAATCAATAAAGAAACGGAGTTCTTATCGAATATGTATGCTTACTATGCGTATGTACACGAACGAATAAACGAGGAGGTAAACGATGCAAGACGCTAAGCTGTTTTTAAACAAAGTAATAAACGACGCAGATATAACGCAACTCACAAGGCACGAAATCACGCTTGCCGACATGCCTTCGGAAGTTGACCGAGCAACCTACCGATTCATCACGCAATACGCGGAAGAAAACAGGGGCGCTACGCCCTCTTACGCAACAGTCGCCGCAAAGGTAGAAGGCTTCGAATATATTCCGGAAGTGTCCGACGCTTATACGTATCTAGCGAAGGAAATCAAAGGTTATAGCGCCAAGCAGGCGGTTATCGAATTATTCCGTAGCGGCGAGTTCGAGCGTAAGTTGAACGAAATGGACGGTAACGAATTTATCGAGCGATGGTTGCCGGAAGTTACCGAGGAGATTCGTGAGAAGACTTCGATTAGGAAATCGGTAGGTACGAATATTAATACGCAAGGCTCGGAATTTCTACAGGAATACTTCGACCGTAAGGCGGGCAAGTCGTTCAAACTTTGGAAATCGAAGTTTCCGATAATTAACGAACAGATTGGCGGGTATTTTAGCGGAAACATGTATACGTGGTATGGGCGTTCGGGACGAGGAAAATCCGTCTTTACTATGGAAGAAATCATCGAAGCTGCGTTTCAAGGAGCGGACGTACTCGTTTGGGCCAAAGAAATGTCGCGCTTCGAATGGATGGCGAGGGCGTATTCGACGATTAGCGCAAGAGTAAGCGGAACAGTCGAGAAGATTGACGGAATTGATTACGAAGTAGGATTCGAAAACCGAGCAATGCTGTCCGGTAATCTATCGGAAGGATACGAAGAAGGCTTACGGATATTCGTCGATAAACTTGCGGAAGGAAAGATTATGCCGGGAACAATCACGCTAAGAGCGGCAGATGACGAGGACTTCGTACATCGAGGAGTACGTCAATTAGAAGCGGATATGCTTGCGACAAAAGCGGAAGTAGTCCTAATCGATCCGATATATTTAATGGACTTCGAAACGAATACAAGTCGAGTGGCCGGCGGAGATGTAGCGAATACGTCGAAGAAGATTCGTAGATTAGCCGGAACTATGGACGCAGTAATTCACGTAGTCACACAAGCGGAGGAAGTTCGGGACGATACCGACGAAGAAGGCGATAGAGAGCTGCGTCCTCCGAAACGTGCGGAAATAAAGAAAACGAAAAGTGTGTTGGAAGACGCTGCGAATACGTTCGGTATAGATTCGCTAAACGGCGAGGGAATTATCGAAATTGGTAAAGGACGTAATGGGGGCGAAGGCTCTCAAATTAACGTACTATATCTTCCTAATTTCGGGATTGTAAGACAAATGGAAACGGGCGAAGCAGCAGCGGCAGACTTCGAATTTTAACGGGAGGGATAACATGGAACGATTTAACAACGAAATAATAACGGGACATAACGTAGGTATAATGAAGGAGTTTCCGGAATGTAGTATTGATATTACGGTAACTTCTCCTCCTTACGATAATCTACGTAGATACAACGGATTCTCCTTCGATTTTGAAGCAGTTGCGAGCGAGTTATACCGTGTAACAAAGGACGGGGGAGTCGTCGTATGGATTGTAGGGGACGCGACAAGGGATGGTAGTGAGAGCGGAAATTCATTCAGACAGGCATTAGGTTTTATGGATGTCGGATTCAAATTATACGATACGATGATATACCGAAAGACTAACCCGATGCCGCAAACGCACCGGAGATATGAGCAAGAGTTTGAGTATATGTTCGTTCTTGCGAAAGGGCGCCCAAAGACGTTCAACCCAATGATGGTACCAACTAAGACAGTCGGTCAAGTGTACGACTATTCTAAAAGAAAATCCGCAAGTAGTTCATCTGAAAACGGCGTAGGACGCAGTCGAGACGAGAAAATCGTAACTAAAGCATATAAGCAACGAGGTAATATTTGGAGTTATGCAGTCGGAAATAACAAGTCAACTAGTGATAAAGTAGCGTTCAAACATCCCGCTATATTTCCGGAGAAGTTAGCGGAAGAACACATACTATCGTGGTCGAACGAAGGCGATATAGTACTTGACCCCTTCGGAGGTAGCGGAACAACCGCAAAAATGGCGAAGATTAATAGGCGCGCATTTATCCATATCGACATAAGTAATGAATATAACGAAATTGCCCGCGAGAGAGTGACGGTATGCCGATAATTAAAATCCGCAATCACGAAGTTGACGTAGACATCGAGTCCGAACTCGCAGAATACGACTGGGGCTATAACGCAAAATGGACGCATGACAAACTGATTGCGGCCAGTCCGTTTCGCGACGACTCCACTCCGTCCTTTTTCGTAAATCTCGACGGCGAGTACGCAGGTACATTCGGAGATTCCGGAGCATATGACGACAAATATAAATCCGGCAACTTTACGAAACTATTAGCGTATCTTCGTGCGGAATCCCATGAGGAAACTGAACGCTATTTACTAGATTCGTACGGAATTCTCTACGAAGATGCAGAGGACATACGCTTGCCGGAGATTCGCTTGATTCAACGCAGTCCTACCGTCGAAATACCGTCCGAAACCGTTACCGAGGCTATTAGTCCGTATTTAACTAGGCGCGGTATTTCGACGGACGTACAACGCATGTATCGCGTCGGGTATAACGAAGCACATAAAGGATTTACGGCAATCCCGTGGTATACGACAGATGGACGGTTGGCGAACGTTAAATATCGAAGTACCTCGGATAAGCGATTCTTCTACGAGAAGGGAGCGACACCGATAAGGACGCTAGTATACGGATTAGATGTCGTAAATGCTAGGCGCGAGGACACTGCGGTAATCTGCGAAGGGGAAATCGACGTAATGACGTGGCGTACTGCGGGCATAGCTGCGATTGGTATTGGGGGCAGTTCGATATCGGACGAACAGATTGACGCGATTAAGCGTAGTAGTATCAAAAGACTCGGATTAGGCGGGGATAATGACGCAGCGGGCCAAAGTCTTAACGAGCAGGTTAGGCGTGAATTAGAAGGGTATGTCGAGCTATATTCGATAGATTACGAGAGTCTTAACGATGCCAACGAAGTGCTAAAAACGCATGGTATCGAGGGGTTGCAGAAATTGGTAAACTTTACCGTGTCGAAATTGCGTGATAACTATTTACAAATATGTAACATTACGGTAATATAAATGTACGGGCACGAGTGTTCGCGTATGTCTCCGCATACCTTACGGGCAGACGAGCTCAAGACTCGCCCGCGACCGAACGTTAATCCGATTCATAGTCGAATAAATCATCTAAGGTGCAGTGCAGAATTAGCGCAAATTTAGCAGCAGTGTCTACCGACATAACAACTCTATTATTCTCGTAAGCCGATATATTATTACGAGCAATGCCGGACAACTCGGACAGCTCCTGCTGAGATAATCCTCGCGCGGTACGTCGATCGCGTAATAAACATCGTAATTTGACGTCTATAACGCACACCTCCGAGGACTATAGTAGCACAAAATAAAGAAAAAGACGCCTGTTAGGCGCCTTAATCCTTCGTAATATGTACGACTTGTTCGATTGGTACGTCGAAATAATCGCAAATAGATTCGATTTGAATTAGATTAACGGGTTTATTCGCCCGGATAAGGCGGGATGCGTAATCTGAAATAACGCCTAATTCGACTAGCTTATTTAGAGAATAACCACCCTTCTCTAGTATACCCATTAAAGGACTGTAAGAAATAGCCATATTCAACACCTCCTGAAAACATTATACGTTAAAAATCAACGTAAGTAAATAATTAAATCAGAAACTTTAAGTTGACTTTCAACAATCTACGAGTATAATTAAAAATAATAATAATATCGGGGGAAAATCTATCCACTTTCGTTTCCCAAACGATATAACTAGTATAGGAGGAAAAACAAATGACAATAAACTTAATAATCGACGAGTATCGGACTACTCGATGCGATGATGCTTTCTCGCAAATCTATGAAACTATTTACGAAGGCAGCAAAAAGATAGTCCAAGTGTTCGCGAGAAGGTATTATTTGGACGAGCACGATGTCGAATCTATGATTAACGAAAAAATACTATCTATACTTGAAACTTACGACAGTTCTCGCGGAAAGTTTCGCAATCTAGTATTTAACGCAATAAAGTTTGGGTGTATAGATTTAGCAAGAAAAAGAAACAGGTATGACGAATTTTTTACCGAAGTCATGTGCGAAGATGATGAAGGAACTAGTAACGAAATTTACGAAGTCATAGCGGTTGCGCCAACAACCGGAGAAGACGAAATCGTAGAAGGTATACAAAAAAAACACGACCAGCGCCAACTGATCGCGTTCTTACTCTCGAAGGCAGACGAGCCGACTCTCACATCAGCGTCAGCCTTCATAGCTCTAGATTCGTATCGACAAGCGGCCAAGCAAGTCGGTACTACTCATGTAACGGTAAAATCAAGGATACGCAGACTTTCACGAAACTATAACGAAAAAATGTTCGGAAGTTACTACGATTACTTTACCGAGCCTACCGTTTTTGTGGGCTAGTGTTTTCGGAAGGCTTATTTAAGTATGCCTTCTCCGTAATTATAACACAGATTACGTATGTAACACAACATAAATTTAATAAAAATGGCGAATATTTAACGCAATCTAAACGAAGTTTATTTACTTAATATACGGATGAAATTCGAAAAGGTTTCGTTTGTATCCATAAAATATAAAACGGGAGGTAACTACGATGTATTTAACACAGTCTACGCAGCTTCAAGACGAATTATACACGAAATCAATACGAAAATTAAGCGGCAAGCACCAAGTACACTTCGACTATTACGGCGAACTCGATAGGAACGAGGACGAGGCGGATTGCTATACGCCAATTAAGGCGGTGGCAATCGCATGACTAAACGTAAATTAAAGTATAAGCCGAGCGTACATGCCGTAGAAAGATTACGCGAATATTTCGGCGTAAAAGAAATTCACGCAGTAGATTTTGCGAATGATTTAATGCGAGATGCTCAGTATGTGTTAACACAAGACAGCGGTAGGTTGCTTTATAAAAACGAGGAACACGACGTAATGATCGTTATTGGACCGCACGATAAATCAATAATTACCGTCCTACCTTCTCAAGAAAAACGTAAGGAAATCGAACAAGGCGAAAAGGAAACCTCGAAAATTACCCCGTCTGATAATGTATTTCTGACGACATTCCGTACGACAGTAAAGCGAGAATTAGCGAAGGCGAGACGTCAATTTGTGCGTGAACATCGAAAGTTGACAGAAGAAATCGCGGTCATCGGATTAGACATCGCACAGCTTACGTTAAATAAGGCGAGAGCAAGGTCACCGATTACGCAGGAACAAATCGCGAGAAAGATTTCGGAGATTTCCTCCGAGCAGGCAAAACTAACGGAACAACGCAAGCATTTAGAAGCGCAGTTTAGCGCTATGAAATACGAAATTAGCGGATTGATTTCGGAATAATAAAAGCCGGCTGAACGTCGGCTAGTGCGTTCATATCGACAGGCAAAGGTCGCCGGTAAATGACCGCTCGAAAGGGCGTTGATATGAGCGTACTAGCGGGCGTTCGGTACGAGGATGCGTAAGTACAACGTATTCAAGGCGAAAGGCGATGAAGTTGGTACAGTCGGCGCAGACCTGCGTCCCTAACGGATTCGAGCGCACCTTTCGCCGCATTCCAACGTTCGAAAACAATCGAAAATACAATTAGGAGGCGGGTAGCATGAAACGAGGAGGCTTCCGATTTATTGACGCAATTTCAACGGTAGACACGGAAACGGACGAGAAAGATTTGACGCGTTTGGACAAGTCGATTATTAGACGAATTAACGGTCGTGATAGGCACGCGAGAAAATCAATAAATAACGTAAAGGGGACGGTAAAATGAGTATTCGAGACATTCTAAAACAACGAGAAGCAGCGAGGGACAACGCAGCTAACGGAGACGACACATTTCCCGAGGGCGTGACCCGATATGTGCGAATGGGACGCCACGGCGAAGTAAATGCAGAAGGAAGAACGTTAATCATCCTCGCAGAACCTAACGATTGGTATGCGTATTTTGTACACGAAGATAAGGAGTACAACGGCAAGGGATATACGCACAAGTTTCGCAAGCATACATGCGCCCATTCGCCGAAGGAGGCTAATGCACAGCTAGCGTCTTTCTTTACTCCAAGCGGCGACACGTGCCCGACTTGTAAGGCGATGAAGTCTCGCAGACAACGTAAATTATTCTTCATGATTCCGGTATACGATCCAGAATATAAAACGTACCGTGTCATCGACGTAGCTGAATTTCACGCTAACAATTTGATTGCGGATTATGACAAGGCAGAAAAGCCAGTCAAGCGTATTCAACCGGAATATACACTCGTAGGGCAGCCGGTCCACTTTAAACAAGTAGACAAGACTTATTCACTAGAAGTAGGAGACGTATCAGACGAAGTAATCGAAGCTGCAAAAGAATTCATCGGAGCGGACTACGGATATGCTGAGCTTGCTAATTTCCGAGAATTCGAAGAACAAGTAACGCTTCTTCACGAGGCGGACGATGACGCTATTAACAAAGCGCTACTTCCCGCAAATTCCGAGAGCAATACGGAAGGCGGTGCGGAAGGCGACGAAGAAAGCGACGACAACCTTCCGTTTTAATGGTCGGAAATCAACCGCAATCAACGGCTAGCATCGGACGTCATTCAGAACTAATCGCACAAACTGCGCTACTTGCGAACGGCTATACGGTTTTAGAGCCTATCGTCGCAGAGCCGTTTGACCTCGCGATTACGCGTAAAGGTGACGGAACAATCAAACGCGTACAAGTAAAGACGGCAATCAAGCGCAGTCGCGGCGGACGGGAATACCTTGTCATTCGCGGCATGCGCAATAACGGTAAAGTGTACGAAAAGGATGACTGCGACTATTTCATCGGGGTTTACGAAAACCGCGTATACATGACGCCGAATCGGATTATTTCCGAATATTGGTGCGGACTAGACGAATTAGAAACGAAATGGACACGGCTTTTTACTACGATTGATTCTATCGACGAAAATAGGGGGCACTAAAATGGCGAAATTAGAAGGCGTTAAAACGGATGATATGGTAGGCGGAGAAATTACGAAGATTTCGTATGATGGAGCGGAGTATGGGCGTATTGACGAGGAAGCTAAGGCGCAAGCAGGAGATTTAATGCGTCCTGACGGAACTCATTTCGAAGGTGATATAAAACACTTCAAATTTTACGAGGTAGTAAACGAGGAAATGGAGAGGGGAATCGTCCTAGTAATTGACGAGGAGGGGCGCGAGAACGGAATTAACCGAAAAAAATGCGACGTATTCCGCAAAATCTCCGACCAATCTACGCCGACACTCGCGGAAGTTTCCAATAAAGTGGACGCGCTTGAGAAGCGAGTGAGTGCATTGGAAGGAGCCGGAAAACCGGCGCAAGAAATAGAGTACGACGGCGAAGAATATGCGCTAGTCAATCGCAGGGCGCAGTCGGGGGATGTCGTAATCCTTACAACGAATAGAAATTCGTATTTCACGGAAGGGAAGGCGTACGGCCCGGTAAGTGAGTCGCTCGAAATCGAAGATAACGACGGCGATTATTTGGACGTATACAATTCGGATTTTGGAAGGACGGAAACTAACGTACTTGTCTACGAGCCGGTTAAGGCAGCGACAGAAAAACTAAAAGTCGGGGACTACGTTAAGGCGACTGGAGGCGGTCCGTACACAGTGACAGACGAGCGCATGACGTTGGGTAAAGTCGTAGAAGACACTTACTTGTCCGGCAACATAACGGTAGAAGTCGTAAAGCACGGGGAGCGACCGTCGACAATTGGAAGGACATACTTCGTGAGTTCGAGATACTTCCGAAAAGCAACCGACGAAGAAATCGAAGAAGCTACTCGACCGAAAACGGGCGATATCGTAGTTATTACGGAGAATACGAGCAGTTCACGCAATGCGGTCGGAGACATCGGAAAGGTCGGAAAAACTACGGGTTACGACGCTATCGTGGATGTGCCGGGGAAAACGGAAGGTAACGGAAACTGGACGCTGTTTTCCGAAATGCGCCTCGCAACGCCTGTGGAAATTAAACGCTATGACGAAGCAGTCGCAGCGGAAAACGCGCCGAAATTCGAAGACGGCGATTACGCTAGGACGCTAAAGCGCGGAGAATTCGCTGATGTTAAGGCGGGTGCAATCGTCCAAGTCGAGTTTACGGACGCAATGGGCGATCATACGATTAAGGCGAGTCTACTGGGCGGTTCTGACTACGACTACTTCCGACCGCAAGACCTCGAAAAACTCGAAGGTAAGGACGTAGAAAGAATCGTACAATTCGCGAAGGCAGGACGCAAGTTGAACGAATTTAAGAAGGGTGATGTTATTAGAGCGTTAAACACTTCCGCGACGGGACATAAAGTAGGGCATCTGGCGGTTGTCGAACGAGTGGATAGCGACGGGGACGTATTTACGGACGTAATGAATACAGGCGGAAGTCCTGCGTTTTACACAACTGAACGCGTTGAACTAATCGCGCCAGTAGAATCGCGTGCTGACGTAAAGTGAGCGAAGACATGGCGCAATGCAACTCGCCAATATGCGTAGCATCGGTAATTCCAGAGGATGCGGTTTATGACGATCGCACCTCCGCATACTACTGCGATATGACGTGCTTTTACGATTGGGCGTACGAAAATGACGATGAAGTGACGGAGTATTACGTAAGACAGAATGTGAGCGGAGGATGATAGTTTGAAGGAAGTTAAATTGACGTTAAATGTACGCAATCCAACGAATAACGGTGACGCAGTTAAGGCGGCAGCTACGAAGAAAAAGGCGTCGATTGAGACGGTGGACGAGGCGTGGGCGCGAATCTTCTCGATGAAGAATTCCGAAGCTGACCAACGCAGACTCGAAGAAGTTAGGCGTGCAATGGCGGAAGGTAAAGTCGGAAGGGATTCGCCAGATAAGCGGTTTAGTAAGGCGGAAGCGCTGCGGATGTGGCGCGTATTAGATGCCGAAATGCAAGCGCAGAGACTTCGCCAGATGGTAGAGGAAATGCCGGATAATTACGTACTAATAACGGGCAAACCCGATTTCGAGCGATTCCTTAAACTGCTCGAAAGTGAGGACGAAATCGTATTCGATGTCGAGACGACTGGGACGGACGTATGGACGGATTATATCGTAGGACACGTTATCAGCGCAGTTAAGGCGGACATACACGCCTATATTCCGACTAAGCACGATGAAGGAGAGCAGTTACCGCATGAATACGTATTAGAAGGATTGCGTCCGATTTACGAAGATGAAACGGTTGGCAAGATCGCACATAACGCTAAACATTTGGCGTTGTAAAACCTCTCTCATAACGGTGAAACCCTAACGTACAGCCGAGGGCAATACCGTGCCTACATTATCGGAGACGGTAGATGGGGTGTAACGACTGACACGAGCGCCGCAAGCGCAAGTGGAGGAGTGGTGACTTTTAGAAAGGAGATTATTCATGACTTCCAAGAAGTGCACTAAATGCAAAGTCGAGAAAGAATTAACAGAGTTCAAAAGGATTTTACGCAGAGGTAAAAGGGTTGTCGATTCGCAATGCGCTGAATGTTTAGCGGAGTATAAAAGAAAGCATTATAGAGAGAATCGCCAAGCCTATTTAGATAAGTCCAAGCGATGGCGTGAGGATAATCCTGAAAGGGCAAAAGAAGTTAGGCGTATTTATTACGAAGAAAACGCTGAAAGGCTTCGGGCGCAGAAAAGGGACTATTCTCGTAGGCCCGAAGTGATAGAAAGGCAGAATGAGCGCTTTAGGGAATATAGAAAAGACGAAGAGTTTCTGCGGAGGGAAAGGTCCCGGGGAATGCTTAATAAGAGGATACAATCAAAGAAAATAACAAAACCCAATCGATGTAGTACCTGCGGAGAAAAAGGATACGTTGAAGCACATCATGAGGATTACGATAAACCCTTTGACGTGATTTGGATATGTAAATTATGTCACGAAGATATACACCATTCAAACGAGAGGCATACTTCCTAATAAGTAACTTGCGGAAAACTTATTGACAAAAGGGAGTATGAAGGTATAGTCTGCGCCGGTGGAGACACCGGATTAATGCGAAATTTGATATACACATGCTCGACCGAGACGGCGTTACATTACGAGGCTTAACGTGGGACACTATGGAGGCTATGAAGCTACTTAACGAAAACGAGCCGACATATGCGCTTAAACCGCTAGTATCGAAGTATCTTAACGACCCTTCATCGACATACGGCGAACTATTCGGTCAAGTCGGATTCAACGAAATACCGTTAGATGAGGCGACGGCATACGCAGCAAAGGACGGCGACGTTACATTAAGGTTTCGCGACTTTCAACGCTACCACATGAGTAAGATGCCGAAAGTATACGAGTATTTTACTACGATAGAAATGCCGTTGGTTCCGATTATTGTTGAAACCGAGAAGGAAGGGTATATTATCGACCTTGACTTCGCAAAAAGGTACGGGGATGAATTAACGCAGAAGGTCGAAGTATTAAGCGTGAGAGTATTCGGAGGGCTTGGCGATATTAACCTAAATAGTCCGGCGCAATTAAAGCCTGCTATTGAAAATTACATCGGAAAGCCTATCGAAAATACTAACGCAGATTATACGTTAAAACCGCTGGCGAAGGATTTTCCGATTATACAAGACCTCCTAGATTATCGCGAAATAAGTAAGTTACTGACAACGTACGTAGACGCCCTTCCTACGTTAATTAAAGAGAAGACAGGACGGGTTCATGCGGGTATCTATCAGAACGGCGCGCGTACGGGTCGTTTCAGTAGTGGTAGCGATAAGACCGAGGGCTCCGTATCTAGGGACGGTTTAATTAATATACAGAATCAGCCTCCAGAAGCCCGCGGAATATTCGTCGCTCCGGAAGGCTATTACCTTGTAGGGGCTGACTTCTCGGCGCAAGAGGTGCGCCTTATTGCGAGTCAGTCTAAAGAGCAGATACTACTAGAAGCATTTGCGAATGACCGCGATCCGTACGCAACATTAGGGTCGGAATATTACGGAATACCTTATGAAGAATGTTATAAAAACAATGATGGGACTGATACTCGGGTACGAGAAGAGATGAAAGTCGTACTATTACAGTCGATATACGGGGCTAGTAAGTACGGCATAGCGACGTCATTGGGAATTACGCCCGACGAAGCTGAAAAGTTTAGATTAGCGTTCTTTAATAAGTATAGAAAGATTGACGCATTTATTAAAGAAACGCAATCCTTCGCAAATAAGAACGGCTACGTATGGATTGGAAATAAGCAACGTAAGCGACGATTGCCAGACGCTAAAGGAAATACTCGTAGATATGATCCGAAGCGTAACCGTGCTATGCGTCAAGGTCCGAACGCTAGAATACAGGGGCTTGCGGCAATACAGACGAAAACTACGCTAATAGAACTCGATAAAGTCGCTAAGGAACGTGGATGGAAACACTTTGGCGCTATACATGATGAAGTCTTGTTGCTCATGCCGGAGGATATAACTGAGGAGGACATTCGGATACTTGACGAAGTTATGACGCAGACTTTCCTACTTGACGGAGTAGAGAACGGAACAGACATCGAGATTCAAAAGCGATGGGGAGAGTCGATTACTGCGGAAGAGTTTCTGCGCGGCAAAAGACCGACGCTATAAGTTAGACGGAAAAGGCGAACAACGGAAATGTTCGATGGAATAGGCGAAGTTAAATACGGAAAGGGAGCGGTTGATGTGCGGTTCGAAACGGAATCGGCTACGGAACTTAGCAATCTCATAAGGTACGTAGAGGGAAGAGTTAAATCAATAGAACGAAGCGGTGGACGAATTGTAGACGTAGATTTCTTAATTGATAATAAGAAGATGTTTCCGTATAGAGTGGTAATTAAATATGTAGGAGGGCGATGAATTGAAATACGTTTTATGCCTCGCCTATATCGTAATCTTCAACCTAGTTGCGAATGGGATTACGCTAGTTATGGATATGACGTTAGGCGAAGCGTTAGCAGCGCTAGCAATCGGAGGGGTATCGATGTTGGCAGCGGAATATTTTACGACGAAAGGGAGACGATAATTTGACGAATTTTACAACGGACTTATCCGCACAAATTGAAGGAGATTTAATTGCGATGCTCGACGAATTTCATTCTTTGCCGGAGGTATGGGATAACGCACTCGACGTACAAATAGCGAAGTGGTATTCGAATCCATCGAAAGTCTGGCCGAAGCGGGATGCGCCTTACTTTTCTCCGTCGGGGGCTACGAAATGTCCGCGAGAACTGTATATGAAAGCGATTAGGGCGGAGAAAGATGTTAGCGTAAATCAACCGCATCAATCACGATGGCAAGGGTTAGGAACGGTTATCGGCGACTATGTTCAGCGGGAAATCCTCGCAATCGAACGGAATTTCGAGAAGTTAACCGGAAATAAGCCGCGATTCACATTCGAAAGAAACGCTGACGGAACGCCGATGTTCGAGGATTTCGCGAAGAAGAATAAACTCGTCGAACATAACGGAGAACGCTTTTACCTTTACGGCGCACCTGACGGCGTTATGCGCTATGTAACCGATGACGGCGAAATAATCCGCGTAGGACTCGAAATAAAGTCGAAGCAGCTATCGCCCTCGAAAACGTCAAGAAGGTCGATGAAGCAAGCCGACTATACGCACGAAGTACAAACGGCGCTTTATGCGCATATGTACGACGTAGATTATTACGTAATCCTGTACTTGAACGTATCGAAGCGCGCTTGGAGTATGTCGGAAGAAGAATACGCTAATTTCCCTGACATTCGAGCGTTCTGTAGACGAATTACTGACGAAGACCGTACGCCTATATTCGATAAGTTTGCGGCGATTACGAAGGCGCTTCGTGAAAAGCGTCCACCTGCGTTGAATCTCGATGAATGGCGATTTAACGATTATAAGGAGCATATCGCTAAGACGTTGACGGACGAAGAGTATCGCGAATTAGTTCAGATGAGTGAACGTATGCAGCGCTCGTCACTGCCGGATTGGAAGAAACGAGGGTATACGGAAGCAATCGATTATATTACGGAAATTCGAAAGGGGAAGCGATAATATGACGAAGTTTAAAGTAGGCGATAAGGTGCGTATTACAGAGGATTTATTTCCGAGACTAATCGGTAAGGTCGGGCAAATAATCAAGGATGACGGCAGTATAATTCCGTATTTAGTCGTATTAGAAAACGGCGAGGGATGTTGGAAACATGCGGAAAATATAGAACTCTTAAAGGATTCGCCATCAACGCACAGCGAGCACCTCGTACTCACGCGCCTATTCCACGCAGAAGCGGAGGTCGACAAAATGTCGCGAAGCATCGACGAATTAAAGCTTAGGATTGAAACGCTTGGAAAGGAGAAGGCAGATAAGCCGAAGTTTGATACGTTTACATCCGGCATGTTAGATAAAGCAACGGCTCGATTTGCGGAATCAGTTAGACGCAGTTTGCAAACGCCTAATCAACGCAGAGCCATCGTAATCAAGCGAGCGGAAGCGTATGTCGGGGATTTGCGAGGGCGTGCAATGTGCGGATTTAACCGCGATGGCAATTTTACGTTCAACCACCTCGTAACAAAATTAACGTTCCATGTTAACGCAGAAAAAGGCGTAGTCGTTGCGCTTGCTCACGGCGCTAATAACGGGGTTCTGATACGGAAAGCCTTCGCAAGATGTGCGCCGGGCGACGTATTCAACGATAAAATCGGAATGGCAATCGCAGCAGGGCGCTTGTTCGGCGTAGTTATTCCGAAGGAGTACCTAGATGCGCCACAGCCTACGGAGCCTGTTGTCGGGATGCGGGTTAAATCGAATTTGAGTGCGAGAATATACGACGTGACTAGATTCTGCGACGACGAAATACACACGCGTAGTTATGGGCGCCCATTCCGAACTGCACAAAACCCTAGCGGCTGGGTAGGCGTAAAGCAAGTTACGATTACCGATGATTCCGAGGCGGTGTACGAATGAAGCCCGAAGGCATGACGGAATTCAAATCGAACTTTACCGATATTACTTTGGCGATGGACCTCTCGCTTTCATCGCCGGGGTTTGCGGTACTAGCGGTATTCGAAGATAAGCCGATCGTCCTCGAAGTAACGTCACTTAAAACGAATGCGAAGACGAGTCACGGTGCAAGACTAACGCAAATAGCCGAAGAAATAGCGTTCCTTATCCGCAAGTATCAGCCGGAACATATCGTACGGGAGAAGGGATTCAGTCGGTTCGCAGCGACTACGCAGGCGCTCTTCAAAGTCGTAGGCGTATCGGATTACATTTCGCACAGATTCGCAGATAAGTCGGTTGATGAAGTGGCGGTGACTACCGTCAAGAAGGCGGTAACTGGCGATGGAAGGGCGGACAAGCAAGCGGTACAAGACGCCGTACTACGCATTCTGCAGATAGAAACAGCGGACTACTTTACGAATGACGACGAATCGGACGCGTGTGCTGTCGGCATTGCGTATATGGCGCAGAAAGGAGTGATTGAGATATGACGTACATTATCGAGAAAATAACGACGGTGGACGGAGTAATTAAGAGGGAGCGCGTAGGTAGAGAAGGAGTAATTTCGTTCCTTGAACTGGGTAAGCCGATGCTATTCGCTTATACCGACTTAAGCGGAGTCCTTCGAACTTCGCCCGTAGAGGCGTATTCTCCACCGGAACCAATCGGTAAGAAGTCGATAACGGTACAGACTAGAAATAGCGTTTATACGATTACTAAAACGAAAGAGGGGGCGTTAATATGACGGACAATAACGGGAATAAAAACGCAAGCAAATTCGCAGAGTTCTTAGGATATTCGTTCGTTACGATTATCATCTTAACAATGGCGGCGATAGGCGCATCCTTCGCTTACTTCATAATTACGTGGGCGTTGGGATTGCGATGAGTAGGACGAGTTTGGCGCAGATGAAACGGCTACTCGAAGAACAGCGCGGCAACTTGAAGTACGATATATCCGAAGCTAGGGCGAAAGTAGTCGGAATGGAATCGGAGTTACTGCGCGTGGAAATAGCGCTAGAAGATATTACGCAAGAATTAGACGAAGGTGAGGACGATTAAATGACGAAAACATTAACGCTAATTAAACGAACAGTGCCGGCATGTCCGGGATGTACTATGCAGGAAAAGGCGCTAGAAAGCGCAGGCATTCCGTATAAGGCGATCGATATTACGCACGAACCGGAAGCGGTCGAGAAGTACAAGGTAACGAGTATTCCCATATCGATTATCGAGGATGAGAACGGCAAGGGAGTCGTAAGGTTTAACGGGTTTAGACCGGCGGAATTAATCGCGGAAATGCTTAAATAGGCGTAGCAACCGAATATTCAACGAAGAAAGGGCGATGTTACTTGACGGATATTAAAATTAGAAAGAGAAACGGACAATATGACGAATTTGACACGGATAAAATAGCGCAGGCAATCGCTAATTCGGGCAAGGAAACGGGCGAGTTTGACGAAGTTGAAGCGGTCAAGTTGTCGCAGATAGTAGTCGATAAGATTGGCGATTTGGTCGAGTTGACGGTCGAGAACGTACAAGACCTCGTAGAATCCGTATTGCTTAATTCCGAATATAAGGCGACTGCTAAAGCGTATATCATTTACCGCGAATTACGGAAACGCGATAGAAGTCCCGATATTTTCAAGCGCAGATTAAACTTAAAGCCGTACGAATATCCGCAGCTTGTCGAGTACGTCGACGCAATCCGTCACTCATATTGGGTTCATACGGAATTTAACTATACGTCCGATATTCACGACTATAAAATCAACGTAACGGAAGCGGAAAGGAACGCAATTAAGAACGCTATGCTTGCGATTGCTCAAGTAGAAGTAGCGGTTAAGACGTTCTGGGGCGATTTGTACCATCGTATGCCTAAGCCGGAAATCGGATCGGTAGGCTATACGTTCGCTGAATCGGAAGTACGTCATCATGACGCCTATTCGCACCTGCTCGAAATCCTCGGATTAAATAGCGAGTTTGAGAAAATCGAGGAGATTCCCGAACTTTTTCAACGCGTAGACTATTTGACGGATAGCGTGGCGTTGGCTAAGACGGGCAGCGATAAAGACTATGCGTTATCCATCCTATTATTCTCGCTATTTATCGAACATGTATCGCTATTCTCGCAATTCCTAATTATTATGTCGTTTAATAAACATCGGAATATCTTTAAAGGCGTATCCAACGTTATTGAAGCGACTTCGAAAGAGGAGCAGATTCACGGCTTATTCGGAATCGAATTAATCAATATTATCCGAAAGGAAAAGCCGGAATGGTTTGACGATAAATTAACGCAGAAAGTCGTTGATGCGTGTAGAGAGGCGTATCGATCGGAGGAAATCGTAATCGACTGGATTTACGAAAAAGGCGATTTAGACTTCTTGCCGAAAGCTACTGTTAGAGAGTTCGTCAAGAATCGTCTGAATAACTCGCTAAAGAGTATCGGGTTTGCCGCGGTGTTCGAAGTTGACGAGGAAGTGGTCGCAGAAACGGACTGGTTTGACGACGAAATCGTAGCGACGAAGCACGTAGATTTCTTCGTAAAGAGGAGCGTCAATTATACGAAACGAAGCAGGGCGATTACGGGGTCGGACTTGTTTTAATAAAGGAGGAGTCAAGGATGTTGTGGGCGGATATAGATCAACACGATACAGGAAGTTATGAGGTTATTATCGGATATAGTACGGGATTCTCGAATGAGGAAGTCTCTTACAAAAAGAACGATGTTAATTTGAATGAATTAAAACAATCCTTCCTGAAAAGGTTCGGAAACTTACGCTATAAATCTAGTAATAAATCTTCGCTTGAATACGATTTAGTTAGAGGAATTACTTATCAGGCGAAAAGTATTAAAGAGTGGCAGCGAGAAATTAACGATAGGACGAGATGGAGACTAGATATTAAGGAGACGATAAATTTATGACAATCGAATTCAATTGGTTAAACGAAAACAGCCGTAACTTCCTTAACGGAGGATACCTAACGGAGGGCGTCACGCCTGAACAACGCATTAAAACTATCGCAGAAACAGCGGAGGACATTCTCGGTATCGAAGGTTTTGCCGGTAAGTTCCGCAGCTATATGGCGAAAGGCTATTACTCGCTATCATCGCCAGTATGGTCGAACTTCGGAAACGATAAGGGTCTGCCGATTAGTTGCTTCGGTTCTAATATCGACGATAATATGGGCAACATCCTATACACGCAAGCCGAAGTAGGTATGATGTCGAAGTTCGGCGGAGGGACAAGCGGTTATTTCGGAAACTTACGTCATAGAGGAGCGCCGATTACGGATAACGGACAGTCGTCCGGATCGGTCCATTTCATGAAGCTATTCGAAAGCATCATCGACGTGGTATCGCAGGGCAGTACGCGCCGAGGTCGGTTCTCTCCGTATCTACCGATTGACCATTCGGACATTGACGAGTTCCTAAAAATCGGAACGGAAGGCGACCCTATTCAAGAGTTAACGCACGGCGTAACGGTATCGGACGAATGGCTACAGTCGATGATTGACGGTGACGTAGAGAAGCGAAGTACATGGGCGAAAGTAATTCAGCGACGCGTCGAAATTGGTTATCCGTACATCTTCTTCGAGGATACGGTAACCAACGGAGCGGCGGACGTTTACAGGGATAAAGACTTACGTATTAATCACTCGAATTTATGCTCGGAAATTACGCTACCTAACAACGAGCATTGGTCGTTCGTATGTAACTTATCGTCCATGAACGTATTACATTACGAAGATTGGAAGGACTCAGACGCAGTTGAAACGATGATTTACTTCTTAGACGCAGTTATGACGGAATTTATCACGAAACTAGAAGCGATGCGCGATTCCGATAACGCGGAGGATAATCAAGCGTTCGAATTTATGAAGCGTGCGTATAACTTCGCTAAGGATAATCGAGCATTAGGACTCGGCGCATTAGGTTGGCATTCGTTTTTACAGTCGAAAATGATTCCGTTCGAGAGCGTAGATGCGACTCAATATAACGTAAAGATTTTCCGCGACATTCAAGAAAAGGCGCTAAAGGCTTCGAAGGAACTAGCGGAACTATACGGAGAGCCTAGCGTGCTTAAAGGTTACGGACGCCGTAATACCACTTTAACTGCGGTAGCGCCGACGACCAGTTCAGCGTTTATCCTCGGACAAGTATCGCAGTCAATAGAGCCGATTTGGTCGAATAACTACGTTAAAGACGTTGCTAAGGCGAAGGTTACAATCCGCAATCCGTATCTAAAAGAGGTACTGGCGAAGTACGGTAAGGACGATAGAGCGACGTGGAACAGTATCCGCGACCATGACGGATCAGTACAGCATCTAACGTTCTTGACGGAGCTTGAACGCGAAGTCTTTAAGACGTTCAGCGAAATCGACCAATACGTAGTCATCGACCAAGCGGCGATTAGACAGCAGTTTATCGACCAATCACAGTCGCTTAATCTTATGATTAATCCGAATGTATCGGCGAAAGAAATTAACGACCTATACTTGTTCGCGTGGAGGAACGGAGTTAAGACGCTTTATTATCAGCACGGAACTAACGCAGCGCAACAGTTTAGTAAGGACAGATTATGTATCGTATGTGAGGCGTAATGGTAACGCAAACTAATCGATAAGGGGCGGATTAAATGGGATTACCGAAGGATAACATGCTATTCGGATTTGCCGATAAATTGACGGAAGAGCAGCGTATTTATGTCGATTCAATATTCGATAATCGATTGACGTTCGTAAACGCACGCAGCGGAACGGGGAAAACGACCCTCGCCGTTGCGTCTGCGAAGATTATCGGAAAGCCGTTGCTTTACATTTTCGCGCCAGTCGAGGAAGATGAACTCGGATTTACGCCGGGCGACATCGAGGATAAGGAATCGAAGTATGCGCAACCTCTACTGGACGCACTCGGAGAGATTCGCGAGGACGCTAGATTTGCGCTATACAAGCAGGATATGCCGGATTTCATGAAGAAGGATGCGTGGGTATTTTCGAAGTCCCACGTATTCGCCCGCGGCACTAATATCAAAGGACATACGGTTATTATCGATGAGGCGCAAAACTTTACCGTACCGCAATTGCGCAAAGTTCTTACGAGAATTCACGACGACTGTACTGTTATTGTAATCGGACATACCGGGCAAATAGACCTTGACGATCCGAGCAAGTCCGGATTCGCACGTTATATCGAACATATGCGAAATAAAGAATACGTTGCAGTCTGCGAATTAAACTGGAATTTCCGAGGTCGATTAGCGAATGACGCGGATTCTATAGGAGGGAAATAACATGGAGTTTCTAGCGGAAACAACGTTATGGAGCGCTTATGTCGGATTATTGATATTTCTCGGACTGCTAGCGTTAGTCGGATTAGCGTTGTTCGGATTTACAGTTTACGTTGCTTTTCGCGAAGGTGTGAGCGTTGGGGGGGCGGTAATATCTGTATTGGCGGCATTATTAATATCGATAATCTCTGCCGTAATAATACAGACAGTCAACGGAGGTCCTGACGTCGAATACACCGTACTTATCACGGATTATAACGAAGTATTCGCGCAAGGTTACGAAATTGTACGTCAAGAAGGCAGTCTGACCGTTCTTAAAAAGTTAGGAGGGCGATAATATGACGGACGAAACAGCGCAAGCAATCGAAATTGAAATCGCAAAGGAGACGAAACAAACTCGAGCAAGTGCGGCTTTGGGACGTTTCTTATCCGAGATGGACTTAGGCTCTCCGGTTTTTGACGACGATTACTCACTGCGCCTTTCAGAAATGAGGGCGTTACTAGAGCCGCGTGACAAAGTCGGATTCAAACGCTTAACGGAGGATGCGGTAATTCCGACGAAGGCGCATCCGTCCGACAGCGGATTTGACCTTGTAGCATCCGAAGATACGACTATTGAACCGGGCGAAACTGTGGTAGTGCCGACAGGAATTGCCGTTCAGCTTCCGTCGGGATACGAAGCGACCGTGCGTCCGCGTTCGGGCGTTACGAGTAAGACAAAATTAAGAGTCGCCATTGGAACGGTGGACAATCAATATCGCGGAGAGGTTGGCGTGATTGTCGATAATATAAATCCGCGTTCTGTCGAAGACGTGTCGGGCTATCTGCGATTAGACAGTTCGACATATTGGAATCACCGAGTAACTTACGAAAAAGGAACGTATAAAATCCGAAAAGGCGAAAGAATCGCCCAACTCGTAATCACACGCCTGCCCGACGTCGAAGCTGTCGAAGTGTTTGACGTAGATGAAACGGTTAGAGGGTCGCGTGGGTTCGGGAGTAGCGGGGTGTCTTCGTGATAGGAATTATAATAGCTTCGGTATTTCTAGTAGCGATTATATTAATTTGTATATTCGTAGAAAGCGACGGACCACCGTTCGAATAAAAAACACTAAGGAGGACGTTTGAATGGGCGATTATTTTATGACGCCATGTCCGTATTGCGACGAAATATTCGAAGATGCCGACGAGTTTTTCGAGCGTATGACGACTTGCGACGAAAATAACGATTATTAGGAGGACGAATAATTGACGAAACAACAACGAATAAACGTACTCGATAAAGGTTACGTAATCTTGCACGACGTAATGGGAAGCGACTTAACCGTCGTCAACAGCGCAAGAGTGTCGTATGACAAGAAATCGGACGAATTGAAGGAGGGCGACCGTCGGTTAATCGCCTTTCTAGCGCGGGAAGAGCATACGTCACCATTCCGGCACGCATCGCTACAATTCGAAGTATATGCGCCGTTAATGGTAGCGCGGCAGCATTGGAAATACGTCGCAGGCTCGTCGTTTCAGGAAGCGTCGGGCGATAATATGACGGCATGGAACGAATCGAGTAGACGCTATGTAACGGAAGAACCGACGTTTTATATTCCGAAAGCGGTTGAATGGCGTTCAGCGCCGGCTAACTCGAAGCAAGGTTCAGGGGAGGCGGTGAGCGCTTATTATGGCGTTCGATATACGAGGGAATTAGAGGAGTTTATCGAGTTGGGGGAACGTCTATACGAGGAAGCTCTTCATGACGATATATGCGCCGAACAAGCGCGCCTATTCCTACCGGCTTATGGGATGTACGTACGATACTACTGGACGGCATCGCTTCAATCCGTCGCACATTTCTTAAATCAGCGTCTAGCCGACGATTCGCAAATCGAGATACAGGAATATGCGAAAGCAGTCCTCGAACTTGCCCGCGAAAAGTTTCCGATTAGCATCGACGCTCTTGTAACGGAGCCGTCAGATTGAATCGGATTAAATCGATAATCACCGCAATCATACTCGCAATCCTCCTGTTTATCAACGTAAGCGTCGGTCGCAAAACGGAAGAATCCGAAGAAGACGAGCCTCCCGAACAGGCGCTAGTCCCTTACGACGATTCTAGCGAAGTATGCGAGATTACGAGTAAGGCGTTATTAGCGCAAGACAGGCGCAAACAAGACGATGTGCGGGCGGTTATAGCGGAGATTAAGGCGGAAGAGGAAAGAGCGAAGGCTCTAGCGGAAGCGAAGGCGGTAAAGAAGCAGAAGGCAAAGCGTAAGAAACAGGCGCAGATAGCGCAAGCCTCTCCGCCGAGCCGTTCGTCTGGATACGTAGGACAAGCGCAAACGTACGAAGCTACGCATTACACGGCGTTCTGCCCTACGGGATGTACAGGCGTTACGGCAAGCGGTTATGACGTAAGTTCGACGGTATATTACGAAGGGATGCGCATACTCGCAGCACCGAAGCATGTTCCGTTCTATTCGATAGTGCGCGTGACTTACGCAGATGGGACGCAATTTGACGGAATTGTACTCGATCGGGGCGGCGATATTGGCGTAGGACGGTTGGACGTATTAGTTGAAACGCAACAAGAAGCGTACGTACTCGGAAGGCAGTCGGTGGAAGTTCGGATGATTCGAAAGGGGCGATAAGATTGATAATACCTCTCGCGCTTGTGGCAGGATTTACCGGCGGTTTGATTACGTGCTATGTTTCGCAGTATCGGACGCCTTGCGGAAATAATGCGGTAGGACATAAGTTAGCGCATATCACAGGGGTACATTCGCAGAGTGTTTGCGGGATAGCGTTTGGCAAGTATATAGCAGACGGATTAGCGGAAGGACTACGAAAGGGGATGGTAAATATGACGATTAGCAAACTGAAAAAAGGCGACTTTGTACGGTATTTGGGCGGCGATACTCATTATGACGATAATTTAACGGTAGGCAAGGTATACGAAATTGCGCTTGTGTATAGAAGCGGTGAAGTGAGTATTTACGACGACGCGGGTAACCTGTGGAATATACACGAATTAAACGAAGACTGCTTCGTAAAGGTATACGACGAACTAATGGTCGAACCAGTCGTATCAGATTACGAAAAGAAGACGCACACTTTCGAAGAAAAGCCGAACGAAGGCGAGGTTACGGACGCAGTAAATTCGCCCTTACATTACAAGCGCGGCAAATTCGAAACTATCGAGATTATCGAGCATATGACGCAAGGATACAGCGACCCTTTCGTCTCTTACTGCGTAGGTAATACGGTTAAATATGTCGACAGAGCGCCTTATAAGCACGCCACGCCGGTCGAAGATTTGCGAAAGGCCGCGTGGTATTTAACGCGAGCAGCGGATTATATCGAAGGTAAGAGCGGAGCCAAAGACGAATGAATATAGCGCAGAAGTATCGAGAGTTCGCGGAACTTGACTCAAATCATGCGTTTCTTACCGTAACTCTCCTTATTAGCAGCGCATTTTACGAAGGTTCGGCGGAAGATAGATTGCAAGATTTAATCGAATTACAGCGCGCCCACCTCGAAAATATTGGTCAGGAATCGCTAGGATGGGCGTTGACGGCGAGGTATGTCGAGGCGGAAGGCGTAGATAAGGCGAAAGGAAGCGATTGAGTGTCGAAGTTGAATGTAATTTATTGCATGGATAACGTTACGGGCATGAGGAAGTTATTAGCGGATAATTCCATTGATTTAACGGTTACAAGTCCTCCGTATGATAATATTCGAAACTATAACGGCTTCGAGTTCAACTTCGAGGATGTGGCGAAGGAATTATATCGAGTTACTACGGAGGGCGGAATCGTCGTATGGGTAGTAGGTGACGCGGTAATAAAAGGAAGCGAATCCGGAACATCTTTCAGACAGGCGCTAAGGTTCATGGAAGCCGGTTTCCGTCTTCATGATACGATGATTTACGAGAAGAATACGTCGTCATTCCCCGCCAGAAGAAACGGAAATAGGTATACGCAGATTTTTGAGTACATGTTCGTATTCAGTAAAGGAAGCCCGAAGACCGCGAACTTAATTTGCGATAAACCGAATAAGTGGGCGGGCAGCGTTAACTGGGGAAAGAATACCCAACGGGGTCAGGACAACGATTTAAAGCAAGTTTCAGATATAAAGCCGGTTCCGGATTATTCGCCTAGGAATAATATCTGGCGATATGTAGTCGGTGGAGGATTCGCCACTAAAGATAAGTTAGCGCACGGACATCCAGCAATATTTCCGGAGAAGTTAGCCGAGGACCATATCCTATCGTGGTCCAACGAAGGAGATACGGTATTGGATCCGTTCATGGGAAGCGGTACAACGGCTAAAATGGCGCTTTTAAACAATAGGAATTACGTAGGTTTCGAACTGTCGCAAGAATACGTCGATTTATCCGAGGAAAGAATCGCTCAATTTACTTGATAGTGTAAACTATTCTACCATCGCTGTTGATTCTGTAATCTACGTTCAATGCCGATATTGCGATGTCGGGTAGTGCGTACTTTATCAACTTACGAGATAAGGCGAAACTCACGTCTTTATGAAATTGTACCCTCCGAATTTCTGCGGGTACAATTTCGACCTGATGGATTTTCGTTTCTTCTCCGCATGTGGAGCATGTCCAAACGTCCTCGGAGGTTACGGCGAAACAATCTTCGCAGATATATTTAAACATCGGATTTCACCTTCAATCGGAAAATAAAAACACCGCCCGAACTCTCACCTTTAACGTACTCAAACGTATAGGGCGCTTTATCCACGGAATATCCGTAATCTGCGCAGAACCTTCGAGCACTCATATAATGACGCTTATCCATGTTATATAAAGGCGCGTCTATGACTTGCGCAGCTTCTTCGGACAATAGCGCAATCTCTTTCTTGTCGGGCTTGTACATTAAAGCTACGCGGTCATATGCGTCAATTCCGATAAACTTGCGCAGCGTAGAGTTAAGGTAAAAGCGGCGTTGACTATCAAGCGTAATAAACGGTTGCGAATCGGGCGGTACGACTTCAAATCCGTCAAGGAACGAACTTACGATGTCGAGTAACTTCTTTGGGTCTGCTCCGGATTCAGCGGGATTAAATGTAGTAGTCACGGTAAACACGTCCAATCTTCGTTATTTTGGCGTTTGCACGCGGTTTAGCGCTAATTGTATACGAAGTATGGGCGGAAATCAATAGATATATACGTTAATTAACGTGATTTAGACGATTTTGATACGGGAGGCGATTAATTGACGGGTGCAATTATGACGGAAGTCCGCGCAATCCTCGAAAACTACCACACGCTACTCGAGCGTCAATATGTCGGCGATGTAGACGCGATTGTATCGCTTTTAGACTTCTCCACAGCCGTTGAGCGAGCGCATCTAACGGAACGTCAAGCGGAAGCTCTGTGGCTTGTCTACGGCGAGGGAAAGACGCAGATTGACGTTGGCAAAGAGATGGGAATAACGCGGCAAGTCGCTATGAGGCATGTAGAAGCTGCGATAGATAAAATAACGAAGGAATACGGAAAGGAGGCGAGATAATGTCGAATGGATTTCTATTTACGCCGGATTATAACGTAGATATGCAACGTCACATAGACGCATTGTTCACGGCTGCGTTATATGTAGGAACATCACGAGAACAGCGTTTACAAGCTGTTGACGACTTAATAGAAGCGTACATTGCATTTACAGGCAAGCGACCCAATAACGTAGCTTTAGGGCGTCTGGGGTCGCTGTTATTACGCGATGAACTGACGGATGCGACGCCGTATAAGACGAGAAACACCGAATACCCGTTCGAAAGTATTCATAAGGAAAAGCGATACAACGACGGTCTTACCTCGTTCAGTCACACGGAAACAATCGGCACTGACGGTAGGGATTACCGCGTTCCATACCGCAGAGTACGTACGCCTTCGGAGAACGCACATATGGACAGGCACGCACAAGGAGGGACACGCAATGCTAATCGGAAAAAGACGTAATGACTACGATGTTTCCTTCCGCCGATCCGTCAGCCAATTAACGAAAGAAGATTTAACAACGGAAGATATTATCGCAGAATCAGAAACGATGATAGAGCGATATTACGACGACGTTGGCGAATACCCGTCCAATACTTTACTAGAGTCTATAGCAGACGCTATTCTAAGCGAAAATTTGACAGATTCCTCGGCTCATAAAGTCACTAATACGGGATACGCTTTCTTCGGAGATAGACAAATGGCGTCGCGCAAAAGGCGGGAAGTACCTTTAAATATTATATTCGTGGACAACTTATATTATCACTACCGCGACCCTACTATTTACACGTTATTTCCGTTTAAAAAGAGAGTTCGGAGCAACATTCCGTCCTTAAATCATCGGATTGATACGGATCAATCTTGGGCGATGAAAGTCAAAGAACGCGATAAATTCCGCTGTCAATCGCCTAATTGTATGAGTCGGAACGGTATTATGCACGCGCACCATATTTATAACTACGCGGATTATCCGGAACTTCGCGAGGAAATCAATAACGGCGTGACATTATGCGAGGACTGTCATACGGATTTTCACCGTATTTATGGAAATAATAATACGAATGGAGCGCAATTAAAAGAATTCTTCGGCGTTATAGGATGCATAAACACTAAAACGTTGCCCCTATAGATTAGGAAGAACATTACAAGCGAGCAAACTCCGTCGATAGACGGCAAGGCTCGCTTTTTAATTTACGTTAGTTACTACGTAAGTACAGTCGGCGGACTATAATCGACAAAATGACGAGGATGATGTCGAATGAATATCGAAAGATTAGACGGATTATTTGCGTACTTAAACGCATTGACGAAACTGGCGAATAGTGACGTTGGCTATTTATGTACGAAAGAAATCGACGAATGTATTGGGTGGATTCGCGAGGAATTAGACGGGAGTGCTTCGCACGGAGTTACGGTTGAATTGGACGGCAAGAAAGTCGCGAAGTCGATATATCCGGAGATTCCTAATACTCATAACGTAAATCATCAAATCGCTAATCTCCCTAGTTATGTCTTATCGACGGCATCTACAAAACAGCTATCGGAAGAACTCGCTAAACGTGAAGGAGTGTCGACTTATTACGTGGGCCCTCACGGAGATCACGCAACTATACGATTCTATAACGACAAGGGCGAAGTCTCGAATATCGACGTAGATGGCGCTTGGATTATCGTAAATAAAGATTAACGAACATATTCGATAGACGTCCGCAAGTTGGGCGTCTTTTAGTTTGCACAGAAATGACGATTAATTAAACGGAGGTTTTACGTATGAGTGAACGAAAAGAACGATTTTACTGCTATTCAACAACGCTAATGCACTTCTTAAAGGCGAACGGACTGCGCTATAAGTTTACGACGTTACACAACCGCACAGGCAACCGTATGTGGGTGTTTGAGCGCGATGACACGCTTAGGGCGCTGTTGGACGAGTACGACGCTAGGAAGGCGCAAGCGCGCGTAGAAGGGCGGATTTCATGAGGAATATTCAAGTAGTCGACACGTCCACAGGCGAAGTAGTATCCGAAGATTATACGCTACGTCACTGCAATTCGGACGAGTCTTATCGTCTCCAAAGAGAAAAGGAGCATTACCGCCTGTACGAGAAGGGTCGTCACTGGGTCGCTGGTTATCACGATCCTTTGCGCGAATTAATCCGTAACTTGTCTTTAACGGAAGCGGGCGCAGTCATTAAGCTACTGCCGTACCTGCGGTTCAAGTCGGAGGGTAAGCTGATTAAAGACGGCAAGCCATTAAAGCAAGCGGAAATACAGCGTATATTCAAACGAGGAAAATCCGCTACAACAACGATATTAACTAATTTATCCGATACAGGCGTTATTTCGATCTTGAAAGAGGGTCGCAGTAACGTCTTTTATATTTCAACGGAATTTCATTCGATGGGCAGCGTAAGGGAAGGCGAAAGGTTTACGAAGATTTACCAAGTAAAGGCGCGTGAAATAACGGATGATCTAGACCTGCATGAAGCAGGGTTGTTATACAAGATATTGCCGTTCTTTCATTTCTCCGAATATTACCTTTGCACGAATCCTAACGAGGATAATCCGAAGGTTATTAAACACATGAACCGCGAGGATTTGGCGGATGCTGTCGGACATGAGCCGGAGACGGTCAGTCGTTGCGTCGCGAAGTTGCAGAGTAAAGGCGCTATATTAACGACACGAAGCGGCAATAGCGTGAGGTATCTCGTACATCCAGACGTATTATTCAGACAGTCGATTGAGACGGATTGGACGCGTTCGGTGCGTAAATTATTCGAGCAGCACAAATCTATGTGACGTAAACCAATCCTATTAGCCGTTCTATGTGACGTAAACCAACCCTATTAGGTTTATGCATAAATACGTATAAAACACAACATATAGTGTATATACCGCTATTTATAGTGCATATTTAGTAGTTTTCGTGAATATCGGAGTGGCTTACGGCGGATTCTTCTCTTTATCTTGATAAGTCCGCAAAGAACGAATAGTACTAAGACATGCCGCCTAATTCCCAAAGACCGGGAAACGGCGGATAGAGTCTTTATTAAGTTCTATATCGACAGTAAGTAATTGCCGATAAAAGTAACTATTAACGAATGTTCCGACGGCTGACAAGCCGGAGGCATGTTTTAGGTCTTTTATTAATCGGATTAAATCGCTTTACAGTACGGAGTATCAACGTACATATACGTATAACACAAACGGAGGTGAATCGGGCATATGTCGAGATTAAACGAAAAGCAATACGCAGCTATTGCGATATTATCGCTACCTAAAAGAGGCGGAATGACTTACGAACAAGTAGCGCAGGAAGTCGGAGTATCACGCAATACTCTCGGAGAGTGGCGTAAGAGGGACGACTTTAACGAGGAATTAAAACAGCAGATGGTACGCAATACGCTCGATAGGTTACCGGAGATACTTGATAGTGTGCCGGATCATATTATTAACGATGGGAATGCGGCTCTATTCCGTACGCTACTGCAAGCACACGGAATGTTAACGGAGAAGCACGAGATTGAGTCGAAGGATAGTAGCGCGGACATTGACGCTATTAGAGCGGATATTGCGAGGGTTAGGGACGGTAGGGAATAGGAGTAGACGACAAGTACGCGCGTATATGCGCCTTATATAGTAGGGATTAGAACGCAGGGTGTGACGGAAGGTTGGCGAGGGTTGTCGGAAGGATATACGATTCATCAGCCGACGCCCATTTCCACGACACCCTCCGAACGCTTTGGCGGACAAGTCGTTAATTACGAACAACCGCTCTATTAGTCGTAATAGTCGCCGATGCATATTCATACGGATATCAGTCGGGAAATAAACGGAGGAATGCCGTAGGTATGCGGATGTATAAGCGTTGTATAGCGTGTAATCGTAAGATATCGAAGGAACTGCGTAGGTATGCTGTTTGTAACGATACCGAATGTAACTCCGTGCGCTTCTGATACATTCGATATGCGATTCGTATACATTGCGGAATATTACGAATAGTTTACGGTATAAATACAATTACGTAATTGTGTGTAAATACGACACTATTCAGAATAGGGGCGGGGTAGTGATAATATAAGTTGTCCACGAATATAATATTTAAAGGTACTTCCCGCCTTTTGCGCG
>RWZE01000025.1_pt1 | contig 60551 bp, 97 predicted proteins | sample 2187721 | NCBI WGS metagenome assembly RWZE01 (sample SAMN10531867, study PRJNA481165) | viral metagenome | isolation source: viral particles purified by filtration and ultracentrifugation from about... | host: Nasonia giraulti 16.2 | place: USA:Tennessee | collected 2011-04-01
CTTCTTTCAGCCATTTAACTACTCCTCTCAGAATGGTAAGTCTTGCGAGCTTATATCAATCTGGCTACTATTTCCGAATGGATCGCTATCATTGTTAAAACCTCTTTTATCCATTCCTGGCATACTTTCTTGGTGGAACGACTGGTTATTTTGTTGTTGGTTATTTTGACTATTATCACGATTACCACTAGTAAAACTAAATGACTCAACTATCATTTCAGTGATATAGATTTTTTGACCTTGTTCATTCTCGTAATTTCTAGTTTGAATACGACCAACTAATAAAATTTCATTACCTTTTTTAAAATGATTAGCTACTCTTTCAGCTGTTTTTCCCCAAATAACAACTGGGATAAAATCTGACTCATACTCTCCATTACTATTCTTAAAATTGCGTTGTGAAGCTACAGTTGATGAAGCTACTGCTTTACCACTACTTGTATATCTAAGGTCTAAATCTTTTACGAATCTACCTTGTAAAATAAAATTGTTTATCATTCCTCATTCTCCTTTATCTCTCTCACTTGTTTAACTGACATTAAATTCAGTCTTATCAGCGTTTTGTCATCTAATTTAATCGGCTGCACTTTGTATAATTCTTCAAACTCTTTCCAAGTCATCGTATGCCTAATATTATGATGCTCACGGCATAAGCTTATAAACTTGCTATGAAGATGGTTGTAAGCTCCCCGATTGTTCCCCATGCCTACAAGTCCTTCTTCATGGTGGATATCGCTTTTCTTGCCACATATAGCACATTTACGATGTTTGCAGCATTGATATAGATACCAACTTTCTTCTTTTGGTAATAACTCATACCCTTTAGCGAAAGGAACATCGAACTCAAACATGAAGTCTATGACTATTTCTAGTAATTTATTCATATCAGATTTAGAATTCTCACTATTATCTTTAGTAGATATACGTTCTCCTGTTTCAAGAAAGTATTCTTCTTTGAAAAACTCATGTAGTTCGTCTGTTCCTTCGCCGCACCATTTGAAGATGTTATTTAGCAATGCTCTGTAAAACGCTCTTTGCCTATCTGACAGCTTTCTTTTATCTTTGAACACAATTAACGCTTCGACATTATCTAACGTCCCATACAGCGTTTTTAAGCGTTCTAAGTTAATTTGCTCTAAGAGTTCAAACGCTATGTTTAAACCTTTAATTTGTTTTAATTTGGCGATAAGTTCCAATTAACTCACTTCTTCTTGTTTTTGTTCTTTTTTAATTTCTTCTAACTTATCTTTCAACCATCCAAAACCACGTTTTAAAATACCCAAGTCAGCATTAGTCCACTTGGTGTAATCAGCGGTTATTTTAGCTTGGTCTGCAATCATTTCTACAGCTTTATCATCAGGAAAATCATATTCATCAGATAAATTTTTGATAATTTTTAAGAACATTTTTACATTTCTTTCACTTGCTAATTCATACATCGAAATATCTTCTGGCAAATCTTCTCCAGCATAAATGTAAAGCCCTAAGCCGAACATAGCTAGATTTTTTACCAAACAACGCATGATAGCTTTATTTATGTCGAACATCGTTGCCGGTTCTACAAAGCGGTCTAAATAATTACCTGTCCATTTCCTGTCTTTGTACTCTTTAACCTTGTAAGAATATTCAACATCTTTCATAGCTTTATTTGCAGAGTCCATAACTGGTAACCACATTTCATGAGTTAACCCATTTATAGTCACTTCTGTATAAACCATATAGCCAGTTTTAGGGTTAAAAATGTAAGGTTCTTTCGTTTCTTCATCTTTATAAATTTTGTAATTAACATCTTTAAATCTTTTCTTTACTTCTGCCCAAGCCCAAGCCCAAGACAGATAAGTCAACCCATTCTTTTTTTCAGTGACATTAGCAACATCTATTTGATAAAGAATATTAAACATTTCATTATCAAAAGGTTTTACGTTGTTCATTTATAAATACACCTCTTCCATATTTGCTGCTTCTTTAATTTCTTTAACGTCCATGTTGCTTAAAATTTCTAATAGATCATCACGCTCTAAAGTTTTGATATAATCTTGTATGTCGTCCTCAAATAGATAGTTTGTAACCCACTCAATGCCATTACTAATAAAAGCTTTGTGAGTTAAAACCTGTTCATCCTCGTATATATCTTGACCTTTAAACGTAATACCTACTTTTTCTGGTTCATCGTCTACAATTTCGATTGGAGCGCCTAGCGAGTCGTATGAATATTTTGTTTCCACTTGCAAACCTCCTAATTTCGTGATATTTTTAACGTATAATTAAATTAATTTTGCGTTCTAGTTAGTGTTCTCAGCGCTAGCTAGATTTTTTTGTTTCTAATATTTCAACTTCGATAAAATCAACCCAATATCTCGCTTTTTTGCCTACTGCTTTAATTGATGATTCTTCTCTGTTTTCCCACGATTCAGCTATATGCACTAACTTAGAAACTAATTCAGTTGTAACTTGTCCTAACTTTTCAACATTTGGAACTATCTTATCCATATCGATATCGTGTGAGCCATAAGCACTAGTTTCTCCAATTAAAATATTTACTAATTTTAAAATTTCTTGTTCGTTCACTCTTCCTCACTCCTTAAAATTTCTTAATTGCTAATCTCACATTCCTGTCATACTTATCAATAGAATCATCAACAAATGACATATCTTTAACGCTGACTAATCTAGTTCCTTTGTCAGTTAGAACACTGAATGTTAAGTTGTAAACGTTGATTACTGTACAATCGATACCATCAATATTTATTGAACTACCAGGTTTCGGCATTTCAAAAATAAACGGTGGATCAAGTTCTTCTAATGTGTAATTGTTGAATCTTTCTTTGTTTTTCAACAATCTCCGTGTTTCGCCATGCACCAAATGAAGTGACTTAGATAATTCATGAATGTTCCTGTAATACTGAATCTTACCTCTCGTGTTAGTACGTTTGTATTTATATTTAATTGCCATTTTTAGACCTCATATCCTTTCAACTTAGCCTTAATCCTTATAATATTTAACCCTGCAATAGCGAATTCTCTATCGCTTTGTATGTAACCTAATTTATTTAACTGGGCTAACTCTCCTCTTGTAACAGCTGCTAAATTATCTAAATCGAAGTCTGTTTTATCTCCATTTAGAAAAATAACTATTTCACCTTTATTCAGTTTTCTGACATGTTTTTCAAATAGATACTTATGTTTAGTTATCCACCTTTCGCCTTCTGATACTTTCACATACACATAACAGTCTTTTTGCAATCGCTCTGAACCTATTTTTTTAACGTTTGATGGTTTATCACCTTTAAAAAGTTTTGATTCGTAACTATCAGAAGTTATCTTTCTATTTCTTTTACAGTTTTTAATTTGATTAGCTGTATAAGTTGTTCCAAATTTACTATTAACCATTTCAGCTAATTCTCTATTTGTTTTTCCTGAATAATTTTCTCTCATAAAATCTATTTGCTCTTTTGTGTAAACTAACATCTTAATTTAATAATTTTGGCTTAACAGCACTAGCATTCATTTGTTCACCACTGTCATAAAATTTAGCAGCTAACAATACAGTTTTAGCATTCTCAACAATGTTTTTAGCAGTATCATTTACAGCTTTAGCCCGTTTAGCTTCTTTATCTAATTCCACTTGTGTTAAATTTTCTTGGTTTAATCTTTCCAACTGTTCAAACAAATATCCGTTTAGATCACTTAAATTTTGATTTGCCATAAAATACCTCCTTAAAGTTGTGTTAATGTTGCGATCATTTTCTGGTTATCAGCTTCTCTTAATTCATTAAGTACATGAGCATAAGTTTCTTGTGTGACACCTACATCAGCATGTCCTAATCGTTGTGAAATCGAATGGATAGATACACCTGCAGCCATTAAAACTGATGCGTGAGTGTGTCTTAATGAGTGTAAACTGATAACTGGTATCTCTAATTCTTTGCATTTATTAGCTAAATAATTGTTATAAGTAGAATTAAAAACACGTTTCTGTCTACCTTCATCGTCTTTCTCAATAAAAATAGGTTCATCTTGTGGCAGTTCTTCAATTAACGGCTTGAATTGACCTACAATTTGCCAATCGATTGCTATTTTTCTGATTGACGATTGTGTCTTAGTTGGTTGAAAATAGCCTTTGGTATTCTTGTAATTCCAAGATTTATCAATATTTAATAATTGGTTTTCGAAGTCAAAGTCAGCTGGTGTTAAAGCTAAAACTTCTGCAAACCTTAAGCCTGTTTTTGCGGCGATTAATAATAACCAATCCCGATTAATCCCTGAATTTAAATCTAACGATTTCACTAATTTACTTAATTCGTCAGTTTGTAAAAATTTTTTCTTTTTCTTTCTAGGTGCTTTTCCTTTTACGACAGCTTTATAAGTTGGATCGCGCTCAATCAATCCATCATGAAACATATCTTGAATACAAGATTTAAGGTGACGATGAAAATCTGTAGTTGTCTGCTTTTCGTGAGTCGCTGCATATTCATTTAATAGTTTTTGATAAGCTCGTCTGTCTAAATCTGATATTAATAACTTCGGTATCATCATTCTTAAATGTTTTCCAACCATATAATATTTTTGTAAAGTAATATCAGCTATTGAGCCTTCTTTATATGTTTCAACCCATTCATCGTAATAATCACAAAATAATATTTCTTTTTTCACTTATACGACTCCTTTCATAAAATCGAAAACTGGACTTTCAATATGTTGCTTTGGTTCTTCTAACCACTTTCTGATGTCTAGTTCTTCCGTTAGCCACTTTTCATGAGCTAATATGTTAATGTTGCTAAACTTCATATAATCATCTGAATCATTCTGAATAAAATAAACTTGTTTAAACTCTCTTGTGATTACATCGCCATGCAGAACAACTGCGTTCATTCCTCTGATTGCTAAATTAAACAATAAAAACGGTAACGCTCTGTCAGATAATTCCTCACATTGATATAAAAATTTTGATGGTTTGTAAGAAAACAAAGGAACGCTAATTCTATCTTGATTCCACTTTTCAATAGTTAAGCCACCACTTCCAGCTGCAACATCTAGTCTTGTTCCACAAGTAATTTCATTATCAGATTCAGACATTTTTACAAGTAAGTTAGTAATAGATTTAGGTGTAAAGTCTTGCTTATGCTTAGCTCTGTCTGCGTGTTCATCTTGAAAATAAATATGGAACCAATCAAACGTCATATCCCAGTTTTGATTTAGAAAACTTCTGAATAATTTTTCTCGTTCTTCTTTATTAAAAAGAATGTTCATTAATTTATCCGAAGCTTGATACGACTCTTCAATACCTAGCAACTCGTTAATTGAATCTGTTGTTAGTTCTTTCATAATTCTTCCTCAATCAAATTAGCAGATACTCGCATAGCAAAATACGTCATAAAAACTGTAAAGATATAAGCGATATCTGTTAATGTTAAAATGATTGATGCTGTCATTAGAGCTATGTATAAATGAGATATAACTCGTTTAAATTTAACTGTCATTTTCTTCTGTTCCTCCTGTTTAAAATTAACCAAAAACTACAGTAGATAATTGTTCCTAATAAAATCGCTAACCGTCGTTCATCGTTTGCCATCCCTCACCTCTTGCCACTGCTTAGCTAAATGCTCGTCGTGACTTCTGCTTGTGTAGTAGTTGGATATTGTTTCTAGTGCTGCGTTTAGTGCTTGTTGTCGTGTCATGTGGTCCTCCTATTTGAATTTGTTTTCCGATTTCCAAATTAGAAACTGTTCCCATTTATCAATATTGATTAAACATAATCCACCTGGATTGATAACTGTGTTTTCAATTGGAAAATCATCTTTAGCTTCACGTACCCAATCATTAAGCGTGCTTTTTTTCATGGAAAAAACTTTACAAATCACATCTTTGTTTGCGTACTTAACATTTTCTAAATCGGGTTCTTTTGAAATTGTTTCGATAATTTTTTGAATATCTATAGCCATATTTATTACCTCCTATTCAAACTCTTTAATGTCATCACCATTTAACAAAGCGATTTCTTTCTGTCTTGGAGTTAAACGTAGTTGATAACCTTTTAAATTTGACAATTGGACCATTTCGATAACTTGCATAGCGTGTTTAAAATCTATTCTTCTTACTTTGTAATAACTTGTGATATTAAATGTGTCTTTAATTCGTTTGTAGATGACACTTCTGAAATGTCCACTTTTCATTAAAAATAAATCGTCTGATACATCTTTTTTGAAAAATCTTTTAGTTAACTCATTCGCTTTAGTTTGAACAGCTGATTGTAGATTACTTCTCTCACTATCTGTTAACGTGATAGTATCTCTTAACTCTTGAACGTCCTGCTTAATCTCAGTGTGTATCTTAGTCATATCATCTTTCATTACTTGCATTTCTTTAACAATCACTAACTGATTTTCTAATTGCTTCTGTAAATCCATTAATTGATTACTCATTGATAATTTCTCCTTCCAAAATTTCATTTTTATTAATTCTGTTTAAATCATTTAGAAACATTTCTAGCCTTTCGATCAAGAAATTCAATTCTCTTTTAGCTAATCCATCCCTTGAAATCACTTCTGATAAATCTTGATAAACTAACGAACTAGCAACTGATAGAAACTCGTTTGATTTGCTTAATAGGTCAGATAACTTTTTATAATCGCTGATTAATTTTTGTGACTCACTCAACTGACCTTTAGCTTGATTAATAGCTTTTGAAAGTTGTTCATACTTATCCGATTGTTCATCTACTGCTGAACGTTCAGATAATAACTCACGATAACTTTCTTCAAGCTGCTTAACTTCTGTTTTAAGTATTTCATTTTGTTCTTTGTAGTAATCAGCATTAGAGACTTTTGATTTAAGCTCTTGGTAGTCGTTAGGAATAACTTCCACTGGTTTTTCAATAACTTTAGGTTTTTGATTTGTTATTACTTCTGACAAGTTAGCTATCTGTTCGTCTTTTTGTTTGAGTTGTTTTTTTAATTCTTGCAATTCTCTAACTGTTGACGGGTTGCCTTCTTCTGCTTTAGATATTTCTTCTTGCTTTTGTTCTTCCGGGAGTGTGGCGATAAGGTAAAGGGCAGTCTCTCCTAAATTAGGCAACGTTGCACTATTTGAAAATTCATTAGCTACCTTCATTGATTTTTTTACGAATGTAGCCTCTAAACCTATCGACTTGTACCAATTCATAAACTCTCCATGAGCTAAATCGTTCTCTTTAACATGATTTAACCTTCTACCTATTTCCCAAATAGAGTGACCAGCTATTTGTTTGTGGTAATTTATCTCTAATTCAATTTGATTTAAGTTCGTTGATAATGCTATTTCTTGCACTAGATAGCTCCTTTCTTTGATATAATTTACTTATCAGTAAGTGGTCTGCTGAAATAACTGATAAGGTGGTGAAAATAATATGAATAAAACTGATAAAGAATTAGCTGTCGAATTAACAATCGCTTTATTGGAACACAATTCTAAATTCGTCAATTCTCAAGGCTCTAAAACTCCCAACCCTTTGACTTCGGACGAATTAATAAAAATATATAAAAATATTTTTAATTCGTTAAATTCTAAGTAAGGTCAACATATTCAACTTCTTGGTACTCAATAATCAATTCAATATCAAATTTTTCTTTAAGAGTTTCTACTTCAGATAGAAGCTCTTTTAATTTTTCTAACTTTTCTACTTTTGCGTGGATTGTCACTTTCTGTTTTTTCATTTTTAAACCTCCTGTTTTCATAGTTCATACATCGTCATAATAGAATCGATGATTTGATTAGCTTCCACCGAAGTATTCTTACCATTAATGATATTCGACATTTGGCTTTTGCTGATTTTGAATCTATCAGCTAACATAGTGAAGCTAACGTTTTTTGTTCCTTCGACATATTTTTTAATTTTCTCTCTATCTTGTAGAGTGATTTCTGCAATATCAGTCATTGTTAAACTCCTTTCGTAAAAGTTGTAAACAAATTTAGCAACTTCATGTTAAACTACGTTGACACTTTTTAACATGAATGTTAATATAAAAACATAGTTAAATAAGACATAAAAACATTGATTAATTCACTTTCTTGGCGGACAGCGTTTTATAATCAGTATTGTTTTTTATTGCCTGTTTAGTTGTTAAACTTGTTTACAAGGATAATATTAACATGTATGTTAAATTTTTACAACTCATTTTAACATAAAAGTTTATTTTTCTTGTAACTTTTAAGGAGAATGTTGATATGACAGTGTTCGAAAGAATAAAATTATTAGCGGATAAACAAGGGAAATCTTTGAATAATGTTGAAGAAGATTTAGGATTATCAAAAAATGTATTATACAGAATGAAAAACTCGGACAACCCAACAAAAGAAAGGTTAGAAATTCTTTCTGACTACTTCAACGTGTCAGTTGATTACCTATTAGGACGTGAAAAGAAAACTAACTACACATCTGAAGATTTAGATGAAATGATCGATAACGCAATGTTTTATGATGGCAAACCTTTATCAGATAATGATAGAGAAATAGTTAAAGCTTTCTTAGAAGGCAAATTCGGAAGTAAATGAGGTAATTTTATTGTATGAATTAATAAGATGGCTTAAGTCAGAAGGAATCAATGTATATTTAGTAGATATGGATAAAAAGGGTATGTGTATAGTAAATGAAAATACTATTCTGATTAGCTCTAAACTAAGTGAAGAAGAACAAATAAAAGTGACTCGGCACGAATTGAAACATTTTGACCACAAAGACTTTTTTGAATTGTATAAACAATTTGTTTATCGTTCTAAATTCGAATATGAAGCAGATTCTTATGTAATTGATAGTTTTATAGAAGAAAACGAAAATCAATTTAATTATTCGATGTTGATGGAAGAATTTAGCATTGGTATCGGCTACGACACAAGGTATCAAAATATAAGGAGTTTACAATGACAATTAATGAATTTTTAGAGTATCTGGAAAATAACTTATCTAGTTACAATTTATTTATAGATAAAGCAACAGAACATCAATTAGAGAAGAATAAAAAAAGACCACCTAAAAAAAGATGGGATGAGAAGAAAATGAACCGCGCTGTTGATACGATGTGGAAATCATCTATGCAAGTCGCTTACGACAAAGTTAAAGCAGAAATCGGTATTCCTCGTTTCGACGGCTATGAAAGATGGGTTGAGTTTATAGGAGAGAAAGAATTACTAGAAGCTATTAATGATAGCATTTCTGAATTAGAGTTTGAATAAAAAACACACCACTCCCCGACCAAAGAGAACAGTGTGCTGAAGTTAATAACCTCGAATATATTTTAACATATTTGGAGGGTTAATCTAATGGAAATAATAAACAAGTTAAACATTCAGGTGAAAAGTGGTAGAGAAAAAGTTGGTGTCAATTTTACAAATCTTGGAACAATGTTTCAAGATTCAAACAACAAAGTATTCTTTAATAAAAACAATCCTATTTATTTTGACTTTTTAGGTTATGAATTTAACGGACCTGTCTATCATGATGTTACAGAAGCTGATAGGAACCGTAATGAAAAAACTAAAAGTAAAGGAAAATCTAAAGAAAAAGGAAAGTTCGGTATGGGCGGTATCGCTCTAGGTGTTGCAACTGGAGGGCTAAGTATGGCTGTTGGTGTCGGCAGAAAGAAAACCAAAAGCTCAAACAAAAACAATAGCAAAACAACCGAAAATGAAGTATCCAACTCCATTTCTAAACAAGTAGAAGTTCCTTCAACAGCCATTTTAAACTTCAAAGACTCTAATAATATGAAATTCTCAATTATGATAGTCTGTGATTCCGTCTTAGAATTAAACTTAAGGAATTTTGTAGCGTTGGAAGAGATTACTGAAAAAGAATTAGTCGACAGCTCTAAAACAGTTGTTGAACAATTAAAAGAATTTAAAGAACTCGTAGATTTAGGTATCATTACCCAAGAAGAATTTGATAAAAAGAAATACGAATTGTTAAATTAAAACAATAAAAACACCACTCTCCCCTCTAAAGTTTGAGTGATGTTTAAGGTATAACTCCACAAATATTATAACACATTGGAGGAATAAATAAGATGGCAAAGAAACATATTACTGGTGAAGATGGTAAAAGGTATGTAATGAAGGAGAAAAAACCATTTTATAAAAAGTGGTGGTTTTGGTTAATTATAATTATTATGTTAGCGATAGCTTTTAGTCCAGGAAAAGATAAGACAAAAGATACAACAATAACTAAAGAAGAAACGGTTGAAAATAAAACTGATAACAGCAAAAAAACAAGCGATAAAAACGACGTTAGAAAATCAGCAGAAGAACAATACAACGCAATATTAGAAGATTACACACAACAGATTAAAGATAAAACACCTATATTAGTTGATGAGTATAACGCAGAAGCACCTAATAACCAAGATGGACTAGAAGGGCTTGCTGAGCTTTCTAATGAAAAAATATCTTCTCTAGCAGAGTTGTCTAATGAAGGAATTAGCAAAATGGCAGAAGTACATCTAAAAAAAGGAACTGGTAAATACGAAGATTACGAAGAATGGGCTACAAAATTAACAGATGTGTATATGGATGAAGCAACGAAAATTACAGACGCTTACATGTCTTCTGCTCAATAAACTAAACAAAAAAACACGCCCCACTTTCGACGGTCAGAGCGTGCTTAACATAAAAAACCTAAAATAGGCTTCTTTAATTATGCCTATTTTAGCATAAATGGGAGGAATTTAACAATGTGGATGGAAGAATTAGCAAATGGTAAATATAAATATATCGAAAGATATGTTGACCCACTAACTAAAAAGAATAAAAAAACTTCAATAACTTTAACTAGCAAATCTAGGCAAGCTTATAATGAAGCTGCAAGGATATTAACTAAAAGAGTAGAAGAACTAGAAAAGGACAATAAATTTATCCACGATGTCACTTTTAAAGAATTGTACACATCTTGGAAAAAACAATACGTACACTTAGTTGCAGATACAACATATCAACGTTCAATGTCTAACTTAAAAATTATAAATAAAATAATAAAAGATGATTATTTGGTTTCTCAAATAGATGACGTATTTCTCCAAAAAGTTCTAGATGAAGTATATTTTCATATGAATTACTCATTTTCAACCACTAAACAAATTAAAAGTTTATTATCTCAATTGTTTACATTTGCATACAAATATAAGCATACACCATTTAATTATTCTTTGAATTTGATTGTTAAACAAAAACGAAGTGATATTGAAAATTCCTACAAATTATCTGATAAATTTTTAGAAAAAGAAGAACTTAGATTACTTATCGATAATGTTAAGAAGAGAAATAAAAGGTATGCTTTGATGATTGAATTTTTAAGCTTTTCTGGAATGAGATACGGAGAAATGATTGCATTGAAATACGAGAACGTAACTGATGAAGAAATAGAAATTAACGGTACTATAGATTATCAAACTAAAAAAATTTCTGAAGGAGTTAAAAATCCGACTAAAAACAAGAAAGACAGAACTATCTCTCAAGTAGATAAGACTAGAGATATTTTAAAACAATTGAAAACAGAAAACGAATTAATAAAAGCTTCTCGACATTATGATGAAAAAGAATTTTATTTTACTTCTGTCGCAGGTCACCCTATCCATCTAACGAATTTCAATAGGACTATTTCCGAGATAGCGATAGATTTAGGAATAAATAAAGATATCTCATCACATATTTTCAGGCATACCCACATTAGTTTTTTGACTGAACTAGGAATAGATTTAAAAACAATCATGAATCGAGTTGGACACTCTAAAGCTGACATTACATTAGAAATTTATACTCACGTCACTAAGAAAATGGAAGCCAATATGGTTGAAAAGATAAACAGCATTCAGCTATAGTTGCCCCTTTTCTGCCCCTTTTGATTTTTAATATAAAAAAAGAACCTCTAAACGCTTATGTTTAAAGGTTCTTAATTATATTACATATGAATTGGTAAACCTCTAAATTGGATTTATTAGCGTTACGTATAATGTCTAAAACGCTTATTTAACAACGTTTTTGACTACTTTATTTAAAAATATTATCGAGTATTTTCGGACGAATACGGCACTTCTGCCCCTTTTTTGCCCCCTGTTTGTCTTGACAAACACAAACAAACGTTCGTATAATATCACTAACAAATAGACGAGGTGATTTATATGATAAACAATCCAACTGGAATAGTAGATAAGATAAAATTAGTTACTTCTTTCCCAGATATGTTGGTTAGATTTTCTTTGGTTGTTGGTGATGAAACTATTAATTGTATATGTGGCGATACTTCTATCTGTAACTCTTTGCTATTCTTGGAAGATGGTAAAACTAAAGTTGCTTTGTTTGGCATCTACAATAGTAGAAAACAACTGGTTGTTAAGAAGATGTTTATCAAGAATCCTACGTCGTTTGAGAAAGAATTTGCTGTGAGGTGTTTAGCGTGATAGAACTAAATTATTACTATGAATATCATGGAATGATGAAATATTTGTTCTAAACATCCTTAACAGGATGTTTTTTATAAATATTAAGATTTTTGTATGCTATATGAAAATCCTTTACTTGTCAACTTTAAATGTATATACTTCATATAAAGGCATGGTATATATAGAAGGAGGAATATATATGCGAAATGTAAACGAATATGCAAAATACTTTTTAAAAAAAGAGTTAGATGGAAACCCAAATACATTTGATGGAAATATGAAACTTCAAAAATTATTATTCTTTTCAAATATGATTAATTTAACACAACACAATGAATTATTATTTGGAGAAGAAATGCTAGCTTTTGAAGGTGGCACAGTTATTGAAGAAGTTAGACAAAGGTATAAAAATGACTTTGATGGCTATTTGAAAGATTCAATAGAGTTTAATCCTAATTTTAACTCTGCCGAATACGAAGTATTGAATACAACCATAGATATTTTTGGACATTTGTCAGCAAGAGAATTATCTGATTTGAATCATACTTTTGCTTTTTGGCAAATTAGTTTAGAAAAATCAAAAAATCCACTTGGATATCATGATAAGGAAAAAGCAGTGATACCTGTGGAATTGATAAAAGAAGAAACTGATAAAGTAAGTATGATGTTAGATAGTTATTTCAAAAATAAACAAATTAATCATAGTCAAGAAGTGATTAATGGCATAAAATTTAATTATGATCCAAGTGAAATTGATATAGACTCTGTAATCAGTGAATTAGAAGAATTTTCTAATTGTGCTGATGAATCAAGTTATACAGTTTACTTTGAAGACGAAGCGATGATGATAATGTAGTGGTTGCGGTTGGTGAAGCTTATTTAGGTAAAGTAAGGTTTGTTGATGGTGCTCAGCCAAGATATAGTAGACCATACTTAGTTGTTGAGGTTTTATCTAACGGTGTAAATGTTGTTAATGTATCCTCCTCTGAAGGTAAGGAAGATAAAATTTTAAAATTTCCAACTAATTATCCTTTAACGGAGTACAATCCACCTTTTAGATTTCCTAGTTTTGTTAAATTGGATTCTAAATCATTCGTGAGTTTTTCTGATCTAGCTACTATGAGATGTTTATCAGGAGGAACTATCTTGAATTCCTCAGACTTACAATTTATCTTAAAACAGTTATAAACCTAGTCATAATAAAAATATGACTAGGTTTATTTTTGTTTAAAACAGGAGTTACTATTAACATACGCTAACAATTAGTAACATGGTCCCCATGATTCTGTTTTCTTTTTACCATTAGATTTTCCTATAGCAACAAAACCATAAGCTCCATTTGCTCTAGGTTGCCTTACCCAAACATATCCACCTTTATGAGTGAATTGATCATACTTAACTTCTTGACCTGGTTTAATCCAACCTAAAACTTTACCGTCTACCGCTTTATCAAGAATAGCGATATTTTGATTACCTACATTAGATTTAAAAGTTCCTTTTTCCATATACCAACCAACTTTGTCTGGTTTTTCTGTGTTAGGAACTTCAATAGGTTTACTTGTATCAATATTGTCATTGCGATAAACATACCAACCCATGTAATATGGGCAAGTTGTCGCTTCATTATCAATGTAAACACCATTCATTTGTGGATTCTTATAGGTACAGTGAATAATTTGAGTATTACTAACGAACTCAACCACATGACCTGCGGCGCCACCAGAAGCCCCTTTTTTACCGAAAATTACAATATCACCACGTTTAGCAGTCCATGACTTATTATCAGCTATTAACTTGTATCCGTTCTGAACTAACCATGCATGCATCGAATCAGTATTATACAACCACACTGGCTTACTTGCACCAGCTTTCTCTACTGAACGGACAATTGTACCTGAGCAATCGCCAGTACCGTCTGAACCGTCACGAGCTCCTGTCATCGAGTATCTAATCCCTCGGCGTCTTAATTCATCCATGAAACCGATAGACGTTTCAATGTTAATTTTTGCCATGTTATCACTCCTAATTTTATTGATAAAAAATAACCCTCAATTAATGAGAGCTACTTATTTTTATTGTAATTTTGATTCGATACACCTAACACTGTTCCTAGAAACACTCCTACAGCTGTAATAATAGTTACTGCTAAGTCGGTTTGTGTCCAACCAACAGATACACCTACAGTGCCAATTAATGTGGCTACTGCTGGAATAACAATCATTGCAATCCATTTTAATTTGTCATAAGTTTTGTTATCCATATTATTTCTCTCCATTTCTAAATAAATTTTTTAATTGTTCATCATGACTGACTAACTTCTCACTGTGATTATCTAGTCGTTCGTCATGTCTTTTTAAAACATTATGTATTTCTGCTCTATCTGTTTTACTTGCTTCTAAATCACGATTAAGCAAATCTAAACTGTGACTCATCTTAGTTAGATTTTCTGTGATTTTAGTAAAACTCGATAAAACCGGTTTAACAAAAAAAGCGATTAAAACTATAATCGCCATGATATAACCTGACCATGTCGCTAATTCTTTGACATCTAACATCTACATTTTTACCACCTTTTCTTAATTTTTGACAAAATAAAAACAACTAGTGTTGGCTAGTTGTTAAAAAACTATTATCATCTGATATTTTATTACCGCATTTTTTACAATTAATCGTTATATCACCTTCCCATGATTCCCTACCGTATCCACTATAAATAGTGAAGTTTATATTATTATTACTTGATATTTCACTTAAAAATTTAAAGTTTTCTAAATATTCCACTTCTCCACAATTTGAACAAATTATTTTAAACATAGAATCACCCTATTTTTTTAAAACTTCTGTAAGATACACAAGTTGCCCGGATTTCTTAATAATAATGTATTTGTTGTAAGCTTCATCATAATTATCAAATAAAAGAATGTCATTATTTTGTTCGTAATTGATTACTACTATATACATAATCACACCACCTTATCCTTGTGTTATTTATTAAGTTCTCATTACATCCAATTGCTTCATCACTACTTCAGCAGCTCTTTTTCCACCATCTTCATTGTGATGAAGACCATCAATAGTATATGAATCGATATTAACATGACTATAGCCACATTCTCTATTCCAGTCAGCTACAGGTAAACCATATTCATTAGCTATTTCATAAATTGCGTTATTGAAATCTTGATAGTTGAATGTGTATTTTACTCTGTCTACTTTTGGGATTGTAATTAGAATTATTTTCAATGTTGGTTTCCATTGGAGTAAATATTCAATTAAATAAGAAAACGCACCTTTAAAAGTAGTTTTATCTTTATCATCTAGAGATTTTTTGAATTCTGAATTGTCACCAATTTTTACATATCTGTGAGCGTCATTAGCTCCACCATTTATGGTTAATATATCTGGATTACTTAACATTAAATTGTTTAATCTGTTTTGGTTTAATAAACAAGGATATTGACTCTCGTGTTCAGCGACATAAGCTACAGTTGTTGAGCCAATCCCTAGATTTGTAAGATTCAATTCAAATTTACTTAATAAATACGGTTGCCACTTATTTCTAAATGTTAAACTGTCACCGTAACTAGTGAAATTCATGTTAATTAATGCAGGTTTATTTTCTGGTAATAACTCTCTTTTTAGAACACTTCTTTCATATTTTTTGTAGTTCTTAAAATGATCATAACTTATCATTTGGTTTGAATCATATCTATTGTAATGAATCCTCATAAACTTCGTATTATCAAGAATATTTACATAATGAGCATACATAATAGTTGTTCTTAGCCAATTTTGATTTTTATCATATTCTGCTATTTTATAATGTGCTGGTGTAACTGCTAATTGATTATCGATTGTTAAAAAAACTGCTCTTTTACCCTGAAATACCTCTATAAAAGGTGTGATGCTATGAGGATCAGATTCAACTATTGTATTTGTGCTTCCTGAAAAACCTTTACCTACAATGGTTCCTTCTGCAGAAATATCTAATAAGTTTTCACTTATATCGAAAAAATCTAATTTATCAATTCCAATTGATTGATAACCAAGCGTTGAACTTCTAAAAGTTGGGAGATCATTTAATATTTCAAGCGATGTAACATCTTTATCATAATGTACATAAAAACCATCAGATTCAGCTGGTAAATTAACAGGATTTGATTTGAAATACTGTGTTGAAATCCATTCAGTTCCTTTGAAAGAAGCTATTTTAAAGAAATTAGGACGTTCAACTTCTTGTCCGGAATCAAGAATATATATAATAGATTTTCCATTGTTTTTTATTAAATGAGTAATGTTAAGTTTATCATCATCAACAACTATATTAGTATTGTCTTTGAAACCTTTACTATATTGGATTTCCGGCGATTTCTCATTAAATAAATTATTTTCATCATGATAAAAAGTAGTTTTACGTTCGTTTATTTGTTTACTTTTCACTTTTTTAGATTCAATACTATCGTTTGGAATTCCCATTCCGTTAAATGGCCCTTTGTTTTCCCATCTTTTGCCATCCCAAACGAACCTACACGTTACTTTCTGAACTGTAGCAGTAGCATACCCTTTAGCTCCTTTGGGGTATTTTTTGTTTAATTCTGATTCGTTCGGAAAATCGCCTAGGAAACCAGATTGAGTATTTTTTATTTCTTCATCTAAATCTTCTTGTCTTTTATTTAAATCGTTATAATTACTAACAACCCCCTGTTCCAGTTTGTTCATTCTTTCAGAAGTAACAACTGCCCCATTCTCAATATTTATTGTTTCACTTTTATTCTCGTCATAATCAATCCACACTTGAGCTTTGTAAGCCATTTAATCACCTCTATCAACTTTTAATTTTTCTATTTCTTTATTCAGTTTTTGAATTGTTACAATCATTGACATAACTACGTTAATTAGAGATTCTTCTCTTTCAGCACTGTTACTATCCATTTTAGATAGGATATCTTGATTGAATCTTAAGTACTCTTTGTCCTCATTTTTAAACATAGTTGAAACGACAACAGATTCTAAAATAAACTTGCTTAACTCTTCTTCTTTAATTGCAGATTGTTTCATTATTGCATCACTTTTAGTTTTAATGATTAAATCAGATGCATTTTTAAACTCGACATTCCCTTTCGATATAGCTACTTCATTTTGTAACGAAGATTCAGAGCGTAAAACCCCATCATCAAAGTTTATATACATGTTATTATTTTTGGTTTCACCAAATAACTTATCAGCTTCTACGCTTTCAATAGCTTCATTTTTAATGCTGCCATCTTCTATAGATGTGTAATTATTTATCGTTATTTTGTTACCAGATATTTGAAGTGGTTTTCCTTCCAAAGTTTCTTCAGAAATGTTTATCTTTTCAATGATATCTTCTTTAGTTATTGAACTTTCTTTTGTTGAAACAATTTCTCTGTTCAGCCTTGTCATTTCTCTATCTAAAGGACTTTGAAAAATTTTGAGATCACTAGATTGAGACTGAGTTTCAGCAGTACTTATCGCTTTTAATCCACCGTTATAATGTAATTTATATGACAAGTTCGGTACTCTAAAATTATTACCTTCGACATCTTTTACTATTAGCCAGTCCCCTGCTTCGATTGATGGAATACCATACCATTGAAGTGTAAAAGGATAATACTCAACACCTTTAACTATTTTAAAGATTTCATCTAAATCTCTTTGTTCAATAAAAGGATTTTCTATAATAAGTTGAGAACCATTATTTTTTCCTGAAACTAACTCTTTTGATGTGATTTGATTTCTATTTAGAATGCCGTCAATTCGATATTTTAAATCATTTTTAGATAATCCTTTCTGATAATACAAAGAACTATCTATAATTCGTTCAGTATTTTTAGGTGTTTTTAGTTCCAATATTCCATATTTAGATACTTTTATAAACCCGCATGAAAATTGCGCTATATATCCAATTAATTGCCTTGCTGTCATTGGTTCAGGTAAATTGATTTTTTTTTTAGGCAACTGGATAAACGTTTGTGCATTAATCTGTATGCCTATCTGATTAGCAATATCTACTGAAACATCTAAGATATCTGCTGGAAACTTTATTGATGGTTTGTATTGTTGTTCAAAATAAATTATTGCATCCATACATGAAATAGTTGTTGTTTGATCATTTTCATTTATATCAGCATGTTCGCTAATATAAAATGTTCCTAGCCTTACATACTCAATTGGATTGTCATAAAATATTTTGTTTAACTTACCTCTGCCAACCCTCATGCTTTTAACTTTAGAATTATATGTTGGTAGTTTGCTAACTTCTATTTGTTCACGCTCAATTCCAATTTCAACAATAACTTTATCCAGTTCTTTTAAATCTCTGATAACTTTATCAAACTTAATCTTTACTAAATCAGAAAAAACGGACCCGATTTGATAACCTGGTCCGTTAACACTTCCTGATTCAAAGTCGATTGTAAAAATATCGGCTTCAGTAAAACTTTTGTCTCCAATCGTGACTCTTGCATATATTTTTCTTACATTTTCTTCAAAAGCTTCATTGAATTTTATACTTGATTTAAGCATGACATCACTCCTCTATAAAATTCATGGATAAACCTTCCCACTTAATACTCTTAAATTTTTCGTTCCAAGAATAAGCAGGAGCCGTTCTATCGCCAACATAAAAGCTTTTTGTTAATTGTTTACCCTCTTCAGGGTCTGGATAATTGACTGTAAAAAATTTTCCTTTAACTGATTTCAAAATAGTTGAAATTTCAGAATCACTTAAAGGACCCCATTTAAGTTCGAGTTTTACTTTTTGGTCAATGATATCTCGTTTCATTTTACCTTTTGCGTTTCTTCCAGATGTATCTGAATCAATTGTGTTTAACCCTACTGTAAAATCATGAGGTGGCTTTACAGACACCCCGTTAATCGCTAATGTTCCTGACATCAAACCACCTCTTTGCTATTGAATTATTGGTGTTACACCTTGTTGCTTCGTAATTTTGTTTATTTCATTGATTGCCACTTTACCTAAAACGCCTTGGTCAACATGAAGGATAATTTCAGCTGTACCTTGTTGTTGATTGTTGTCATCTCGCATACTTAATGCCATCATAACCGCATTCACAATTCCTTCAGTTGCGCCATTCATACCACCACCAATATCACGTTTATCTGGTGTATAGGTATATTCAACTGGTTTCATTTCTTCTCTAAACAATTCTGGTATTTGTAATGTCTGATAATCAGCCATATTGTTATAAGGATTAAAGTCAGCTGGAACAATCATTTCTCCTTTATGAATCATTGCTAATTGGTCCTCTGGTAAATAAGGAGTACCTTGAGCGTAGCCGTGACCGTGACCGATAACGCCTAGCATTCCTGAGCTACCATACCTACGACTGGCGTACCTCATAGCAGCTAACATATTATGGAAGCCGTTAAAAATATCATTAAACCCTTTATGTTTGTTAGCGTTAAACGTTCCGGGTTTAGTTTGAAGTAACCCCATAGCGTTACCATCTGCCAAACCATCATTACCACCAATAGCTTTTGGATTACCTCCCGATTCAGTTTGAATCTGTCTCATCCAAGCGTTGATATATGCACTATTTGCTGGTAAACCATTCATGTTTAATGAGCGGATAACTGATGTTCTCCATCTTTCAATTCCAGAACCTTTAGGGCTTCCGCCGCCGCCTTGCCCTTGAGCAATAGAACCATTAATATGTAAATGGTCATAATGGTCGTTATCTGGCCAATGAACCCATTGACTTGTAGCGGGTTGTCCTGAAATTCCCACTCTATCTTTTACTTTACCTTGGGTAATAACATACGCTACTTTGTCTCTAAATTTGTTAAACGCATAATTAGCAGGTTCAAAATATTGACTTGAACCATTCATATTTGCACCATAAGCGATATCAATCGCTTGTCTCTTACCGTGTGAATAAGGGTCACCGTGTCGATAACCAGAAGAAACTCGCATACCTGGAAATTTTTTCATAACGTCACTAGCTATATCAGCTAAGTAACTCATGGCACCCATCATATCTGGATTACCTGAAACTGACGTATCAGCGTCTCCGCTATCAAACAGTTCTTCCATTTTATTTTTTACAAAAGAAGTCGCTGCATCCATTGATGTTGCGATAGCACCTTGAGAAATGGATAAAGCTGGTTCAATTGCGTTCTTCAAACTTAAAGTTCTTTGAATGCCTGCTTCTACTAATTTACTAGGGTTAGACATATAATCCCAAACATCTCCGGTGAATTCCTTAACATTGTCCCATTTTTTCTTAATCCATTTACCGATACCACCTGCATAATTAGGCATACCAGACATCATCGAAGCAGTTCTTGGTCCACTTAATACAGATGAACCTGCTGGCAAATCTACCATTAAATTACGTTGATTAGGGAATATCCCTTGTTGACCATTCGGCAATTGATAGGCTTCACGGTAATTAGCGCCATAACCATCATTGACCAATGCCATTCCACCAGGGTGATAGCCAGTACCTTGAGCATAATTAGGAGCTGGATAATTATCACCTAATTTATTCTTACCAGCACCAACCTTTTCAAGTACCCAAGCAACACCATTTTTAATAGCATTAACTGCTTTTAAAGGGAATTCATGGAATCCGGTAGCTAAAGCTTTAGCACCTTTCTTAACTTTATCGACACCAGAATCTATACCGCTTTTTATACGACCTCCTAAGCCAGTTGCCCAACCTACAACAGCATTAAATGCCTTATCGGTATTTGTTTTAATAGTTTCGTTGTAAGTTGATACATTGGTTTTCATATTATCCCATGCAGTAGAAGCATTGGTTTTAGCATTACTAGCAGCTGTTGAAACTTTATCTTTTACCTTATCCCACTTATCTACTGTCCACCTTCGAACTTCTTCAAAGTTATCAGTGGTAGATTTTTTAATACCTTCCCACTTGTCTTTAGTATTAGTCCAAGCTTCAGTCGTCTTGGTTTTAACTTTAGTAGATACGTTATCCCAAACTTCAGTAGTTTTAGACTTAACATTATCCCAAGTTTCTTTGGTAACAGATTTGACTCCATCCCATTTTTCACCAATCCATCCACCTAGTTCAGTAGCTTTAGCAATAATTTCATCCCAGTTTTTGTATAACAATACTCCTACTGCAATTAAACCGCCTATAGCAGCAACTGTTAATGTGATAGGACTCGTAAGAAGAGCTACGGCGCCAGCTAAAACAGAAGTAACGCCAGCTGCTATACCGGCTACAACATTCCAAGCGACTGTCGCTGCAGTCATACCAATTTGAGCTGCTGTATCTGCTATTTTCAAGCCCGTAATAATAGCGAATTGTGCTGCTTGTTTAATTAATTCGGCAGTTCCTGTTGCCAAACCAATCACAAAATCTTTAGCATACAGTGCTGTAAGAGCTACTGTTTCTATTTTATCTGCAATTTTTGCTGTAGTAGCGCCTATAGTTGCTGCCGTAATAGCTTGAAGTGCCGCTACCACACCGCCGCTTATTTGAATAAAGCTAAGCAGTTTTGTAATTTCCCATGCACCAAAAAATAATCCTATAGTAGTCGCCATTGCTTGAACAGCATCTTGATTGTCATCTATCCAATCGCTAATATCTTTTAATCCATTGCCTATACCCTCTAACGAATCTACAACCACCCCACCGGTCCATTCTGCCATTGGTTGTAGAAAACTATCCCATAACCATTTTCCTAACGGTTTAAGAGCTTCGATTACGGAATTCACAACATCAATAGCACCGCTTAACAGGTCAAAGAAATTAGGAATAACTTCTGTAATAGTGAACCCAGCAAGTGGAAGTAAAATATTCTCATAAAACCATCCAATACCATCAAAAACGTTTCTAGTTAAAGGTTCAATCGATTTTAGGAGTCCATCAATTGATTTCAGTAATGGTGTGAAATCTAACTTCTTAGCCCACTTAGCAGTCGCTTCTGTCATTTTGTTTAATGTTTCAAGCATGCTATCAACAAAAGTTAATAACGTACTAAAAATAGATTGCCCCACTTCGCCTTCTGCCCAAGCCTCTTTAAATCCAGTGGCTAGGTTAGTTACTGTATCATTTACGTTTGTTAAGATTTCCAATAAATTAGCGAAAATAGATACACCGACTTGATTTTCTTCCCAAGCACCTCTAAATGATTCAGTTAACTCATTAGTCAGTTCTAAAATTCCGCTAAAAGCATTAAATAATGATTGAATCAATTTAGTTCCACGCTCATTTTCATCCCAAGCAAGCCTAAATCCTTTAGTAATATCACCAACAAGATTTAACATGGTAGACAATAGAATAAGCATGTTACTAATAAACTGCTCACCTGTTCCATTAGTCCACACGTCCATGAAACTCTTACCAATTGATTGAACTAATCCGATTATCTCGCCTAAAGCATATTTCCATGCTTTAATAACTGTTTGGCCATGTTTAGCCCAACTATCTTGAAACGGTTTAAAGAAATCTCTTAGAATACTATTAGCTTTACCAATCCAATCTGGCATTGCAGGAATTGGAGTATTAAAATTAACACCTTGATTTTTATTATCTAACTTATCATCGTTTTTATCATCAAGTCCGATTCGATTAATTTCATCAAATCCCATTAATGAGCGTTGAAGTTTTTTAACTTTCTCGCGATTTTTATCAGCTGAATTACCACTGTCATTCATAGCTTGAATATTTTGGTATAAACCACTAGCACCTTGTTTAGCAGCAGTGTAAGTTGTTCCGAATAAACCAGCAGTGAAATGTGCTATTTGACCTGTAACACTTGCTAAAGCACGCATCATAGCGTTAATAGCAGGTAAAACAAATGTATAAATCGGATAAAAAGCAGTTAATAAATTAACTTTTATTTGATTCAACGAATTACTAAACTCATCATTAGACATTAAAGCGGCACCTAATCCACGGCTTACTAATTGAAGTCCTTTATAGATTACGCTGAATACAAAAGCTTGTTTAACCATTTGACTCAAACGATGTGTAAAGCCGCTCATTCCTGTTGTCATGCGCCGTGAACCATGAGCTATATTATTAGATGTTCTGTTAAACACTCCACCAAACTTAGAGAATAGACCTTTTGAACCATCAGCGCCTTTACCAACTTTCTTCATCCCCATAGCAGCATTACCAGTTACCATTGAGGATTTACCTAGCTCAGTGTTTAAACCTTTGACAGCAGAACGTAACGAACGACTTCTATCTTCTGCTTCTGAATAAGAACGTTGCAACGCATCATTTTTAGAAATAAGTTTCTGAATTTCTTTATTAGCTTTGATAATATCAGCATTAGTTTTTCTAGAAGATTTCGTATCTTCAAACTTAAATCCAGCTTGCTTAACTTCCTTTTGATAACCAGGAGCAAATGTATCTCCATGTTTTTCATAAAGTTTAGCTAACTGTGGCTGACTTAATTTGCTAACTTTCTTAGCTTGAGTTTCATATAATGCTGTTAACTCTCTAACTTTAGCTTTTTGACTTTCAATAACAGATTCATTCTTTTGCATTTCTTTACTCATAGCTTCTAAACTAGTTGGCAATGATTTAAACTCCTGTTTAATACTATCTGCCATTGACTTAGCTTGAGACTGATATTTATTCATCATTTCTTGCGCTCTAGCTACTTGACCATCATATTTAACAACGTTCTTAGTATCGCCTTTAGAAGAAGCATCTTGACGTTGCGCTTGTAAGAAAGCTAACTTCTCTTGTTCGGCTTTAGCACGTCCCATTTTAGCGTTAATGTCTTTTACTAATGCATCTACTTCTTTTCCAACAGTTTTTCGAGACTGTTGAAAACCTTTAGTAAGACCTTTTTCAATGTTAGCAGTAGATGATGATGTAATTTTCTCCATCATTTCTAAATTCTTCTCATACATTTTTTGCATTTGTTCAAACTGTTTATTGATGTTATTTACACCATCGCCAACATCCATCTTTTTCTCAGTTCTGTTAACGGATTGACCAGTGATACGTTCAATATTTCCAAAAACTTTATCGAAGTATGGCATTAAAGGTTCTAATTGAGCTTGAATCTTCTCTGTATTGGCTTCTATAAAAATCTCGAGTGTTTCTAGTTCCATCTAATCACCTCCTATTGTTCTTTATTTTTATTGAAATTCTTAACATTCTTAGCCATAGCTAAGAAAACCGCTTGATCAGTTTCTTGCACATAAGGTTTTTGAGGTTCAACTTTCTTAACTTCTTCTTTTTCTTCAGCAAGCACTGGATATAATTTCTCAGCCTTAGGCATATTTTTAGGGTCATTAAAAGCAAACATCATACCTTGAATCATGTTGTAATCAAACGCTGCCTTTTCTTTTGTTTCACGTTCTTTTATTCTTTTGTACGCTTCACACTGCAGCATTATTTCTTTAAAAGTCATGTTCCAGTAATCAGTAGAAGAAATCCCCAACTCTATAGCTTGAGGTTCCATCTCGATTAATAACTCAGTAAATGTAGTGAACTTTTCTACAGAATCGGCTCGTCTGTCGCTTGTGGTGTTAGATCCACTACTTCTTGTTGAGATTCCCCATCTGTCTCCATTTCCTTTTTTGAGCCGAACAACCCAGCTTCTTCTGCTAATTGAGTAATTACAGTGAAAATATCCATTGTTGTTCCTTCTCCATTATCAAAATAATTAAAGAAAGCATCTGCAATACGTTGTTCTGTCACTCCACTAGTCTTATTAGCTCCTTGAAGCACAATTAACATAGAGTTGATTGGTGGGATTTTAAACTCCCCTTGTTTTTTGATAAATAAACCTTGAACGCCTTCATCTAAACGTTGTTCAATTTTTAATAACGCACGACCATCAAGTTTTAATTGTAGATTTAAACCACCCATTTGAAATTCTGTTGCGTTTGGCATCTGTACGATTTTACTCATTAATAATTCCTCCTAAAAATAAAAAGGCTAGTCAAAACGACTAACCTTTATTCTCTGTTTTATTTGTTTTTTGGACTAAAACTTCTTCTAAAACTTCTTCTTTTGATTCTCCCTCAGTTTTTTGGGCTACTTTCGCTTTAACTTCTACGGGAGCATTAGGGCGCAGGTGTAACGTCTGGACCTTTAGATACAACCACAACTAAGTTAAAACCAATAGCTTGGTTAACTTCAGCACCATCAATCTTGTAATCTGGTTCTCCGGTAAACTCTGCTTTCATACCATCTGGATACTCAATAATCCACTCAACAGCTTTACCAGCTTTTACTAAAGTGTGAATATCTTTAAAGTTGGCCCCTTGATAAACGATAGCAAATTCCATCGTATCAGTATCTTGTAAACCTTTAATGTAAGCTTTACGCTCAGATTGTAGATGAGTTACCTCGATTTTTTCTGGATCAGTACCAATTGCAGGGATAGATTTAACCGCTGCAACCTCTTTAGTTTCAGCACCACTCTTATAAGATAACTTAGTTCCTTTTGATAGCAGGCCGTCAATTTCTCCTGCAAAACGTTGTAAATTAATTTCTAATGTTTTCATGTTGTTCCTCCTATTTTTCGTAAATAATTTTTAATGTGTTGTCTACAATAAATTCAGCTTCAAGAATCACTCTTCTTAAATCTGCTGTATTTCCGTCTTTTTCAGACAAATAAATACGGACATCACTAAAACGCTCGTTTAAACGTTTAGTAATATCCGTTAGTGATTTATTATGATAAAGCTCAATAGTGATATTCCATTGAGTTTGTAACTCGTTTTGATTCGCATCTGTAAAATGTGGTTTAGATGATGTTCTATAAATAGCTGTTGGGAAATCATTCCAAGACTTCGGATAGTCAGTAGCAATCTTTTTTAACGTACCGTCTGCTTTAAACTCATTAAGGATTGATACAATGACTGATTTAATATTTACTTGTTCCATTATTTCAATCCTTTCTGAATAGCTTCTTGTACGTTGCGTTTAACAATATCTTTAGCCATATTTTCTTCTACATATTTCAAAGCAGGATAAAGCCACGGTCTTGCAGGTTGTCCAGATGTTTTGTAAAACTCAACACCTTGTATCTCAATCTTAGGTATTCCGTATAGAGCGGTTAAATCTTCAATAGATGATGACACAGGGAAGAACCAAGCTTTTTGAGTATAAACAGGAGTTACTCCAGGAGGTAAATCTTTAGTAGACTTCTCACCAACTGGACCTGTCCCCATTTCTCTGAATAGACCTTCTTTTTTATCTGTCCAAACATGACCGGATATTTCTCCACTAGATTTAGTAGTTACTTCATCTTTTACACTACCAGCTAATTCACCAGTTCCATGTTTTATACTAGATTGTAAGTTGCTGCTAGCTCTTCCAGAAACTTCTTGCGTAATCTCATAAACAGCTTGTTCTACTCCTTTTTGAGCTGATACTGATACTTTTCCAAGTTTAGATTTAAGACGTCCTAATCCTCTAATTTCAACACCCATCAGACCACCAACTTTTTAAGTGTTATTACTTTGTGCTCAGAGTATTCTTGAATAGAGATAATCTCATAATCAGGCTTGCTACTAGAATCAACTTTGTAACAGATACCGTCTTTCTCATTTTCTCCCTCATTAATTTCATTCCCCTCGTAATAACACGTTTTAACGTATGGTAGTTGAGTTCCCCATATTTGAGCTTGAACTTGACCACCTGCTGATTGAACGTCCATTTGAAGCTTAGTAAATTTATTTGAATAAGAAGTAATGTCACCACCTTCTTCATCAGAAGTGATAACTCGTTTCTTCAAATAAACGGTATCTTTCCATTCTTCGAACTCACTCATAGTTTTCTCACCTTACCTAATCTATAACGATTAAGACTGCTTTTAACAGAAGAAGGCACTCCATTAGTCTCTTTATAACTAACAGAACGCCCTCCCTCTGATTTAGAAGCAATATTCTCAATCCCATCTGATTTATAAGCAAGATAAGCCATTTTACGAATAGCCGACCTCATACCATCAACCACATCATCACGATTACAATAATTCTTAGCTTCGTCTTCGGCTTCTTCTAACAGAACTTTCAAATTAGCGTCCTGTTTATCGTCTGAAATACCGAGACGAGCTTTTAATTTTTCTAGTTCTGTTACTTCTGCCAATTAAATCAGCTCCTTATTTACCTTCGCCACCAACTACTGCTTTTTCTGGTGTCCATAATTTATGCTTAAATTGAACGATACGTACATTTTTAGGCTCATAAACACGTTCCCAGTTAGTTCCTGCTGATAGTTCAGCATTGGTTGGAGAAGAGCCAGCAACAGACTTATCAGTAAATTTAACTCCACGTGGGTGTAATAAGAAATGTTGACGGTTGATAAGAATATCATCACCAGCTAAAGAGTCACGATCAGTTTCAGTCGGTACAGGAGCAGCTCCATTACCTAAACCAACAGCGCCGGCACCGAAGATATAAGATGTAAATACATCACCATCTTTAGGCATGCCATCATCAACAATTACACGTTTACCCATGTAAGTTGGAATTTTAGCGTTGTTAGAATCAAGCATATACTCAATTAAGTTTTGTTTTCTTAAACTAGCGTAAACCATTGAGTGAACAGAAATAGCTGTCAAACGTTCTTCAGCGTCTCCTAATTTGTAAGAAGCATCTAAGAAGTTCTCACCGGTAAAAGCTGCTTCATTTCCAGTTAAAGCAGAAATATCATGTGTATTTGTAGCCATTTTAGTTCCTGCAGTAGCAAATACACCTTTTAATGTTGAAATCAATGTTACTTGTTGACGTCTTGCCCAATAAGCAGCGACTAAATCACCGATAGCTCGCATAGGGTCGTCACCAGATAAAGCTTTTGATAAGTCATTCGATTTCCAAGCTTTACCACGCATTAAAAGAACTGCCACATCTTGACCAGCAACGATTTTATCAGTCCCTAATGATTCAGTGTCAGATAAAACTTCATCTTCTCCTGTTAAATCGTTCCAGTATGGCATATTGATTAATCGGCCCCCACTTGAAGCCAATTTGTCTAATTCTGGATTGTTTACTACAACTCCCGATTGATAAAATGCTGATAATTCAGCTGTACGTTCAATTACATATTGGTTAAATACTTCTGGTACAATAACGTCTGCAATTTTAGTTTTATCTTCTGCAAATCGTTGTAAATTCATGTTAACTTTCTTTTTCATTTATATTCCTTCTTTCTTATTTAATAGCTGTTTGTTGCAATAATTTGGCACGTTCTGGATCTTCACGTAAGATTTCGCCTTGTCTAGTAAGGTTAAAACTAGCTTTACTCCAAGGATTGTTGTCTCCTGGTTGATTACTTCCAGCGCCGGGAACTTCAGCAGAATGTTTTAACTTCTCATTAACAGCTTTTTCTATAGCTGCATCCCATGCCTTTTTAAGAACTTTAATATCTGCAGAAGCTTCTTCAGCAGTCTCGCCAAGCACACGATTAGCAAAGTCACTAGGTAAACCTTCATTTAATAACTGTTTACCTTTTTCAACTAACAGTTGTTCTTTTCTAAATTCAGCCTTTTCCGCTTCGAAATCAGCTTTCTCTTTATCAATAATAGCCTGTTGACGTTCTTCTTCTGACAATTTGGCTAATCGAGCTGCTTCATTCTCACGCTCTTCTGTTTCTTTTTTCCATTTGGCGTGCTTACCTTTGATGATTTCATTAACATCATCATCAGTCTTGAAACCATGTTTTTCTCTGATAGATGCTAATTGTTCATCTGTTAGTTCATCTACATTGAACGCTGGTGGTGTGATTTCCGGATTATCGTCACCTTCAGCAAACAACTGTAAATTCATCTTTAAAACTCTGCTACTGTTAATAGCTAATAAATCTTTTTTCATGATAATCTCTCCTTTTCCATACCTTTTAACGTGGATAAATGCTTGCACATTCCATAAAGTTTAGTGTCGTTAATGCTTGGACAAAATAAAAAAGCCTAGTGGTTAGACTTTAAATACCTCTTGGTGTTGGCTTATTAAGGATTTCTTCTGCTTCGTTAATTTGTTTCTGTAACGCTTGATTGATTAAAACTAGTTCTTCAATCTGTCCGACTGATAATTCACTATCTTTTTCTAACAAAGCTTTAGAGATTTTATCTTGATTATTTTCGATTTGTTCACAATAAGAACTTATGCCCTCTTTGATAATTTCAATCATTCCCGATGTCAGCTTAAAGCCACTGTTGTTTATCATATAACCACCCTCTCTTTCTAATTTTAGTTAAAATAAAAAAGCAATCGTTAGATTACTTTGGTTTCCTATACTTTTTATCTTGATAATCATCAAAATTCTTAATTTCATGCTTTTTCTTGTACTTATCAGTTAATTTCTTGTATTCGACTAAATCAATACGATAATTCTTAACTTTAGTTTTAGCTAACTCTAAATCTTTCTCACCATGCTTATCAAGTAACATTTTCTCCCACTCTTTATAAGTAGTAGATTGCTTAACTGTCATCGTTTTTCCTGTCACACGATCAATAGCGTTTCTTGTTCCGCTTAATGACTTATCACTAAATATAGCTCTAGCCACAGAACGGCACCAAACGTGGAGCGGGGGATAGTTAACACTAACTTGTGCATCTTTAACTTTGTAAATTTTACCGTCTTGATGCTGACAGATTTCAGATGTTTTAAAGTCTAATACTGCTACGATTGCATACTTATCAACTCCATGAGCTAACCAACTTTTTAATTTAGCTTGATTAGCCATGTAATTCGCTTCAGTTCGGATTAATCGCCTAGAAACGTAAATGCTTGTGTCGAATTCTTTAGATATAGCTTTAATCATATCTTGTTCAGACATACCAGTCATAGCTTCAACTGTAAATAATTCTTCTAATCGTTTAGCTAGTAGTTCGGTGTCATTCCAAATGCGTTTAGAGTAGTTAGAACCTTTCCAGTCCTTATCTAAAATGTTTCTCACATATTTAGTCGACAACTCTTTAAACTCTGTCATAGGCTCATTTTCTTTGACTTTAATCGTATCTAAGACTTTACCTGATTCAGAATCAATTAACTCATGAACCAACTTACCATCTTGAACTGCCCATGATTTATATTTACCATCATTGGTAGCTCTAACACCATTAATAGAATTATTAATTTCTGTTTCTGCATAAGCTTTGTTATAAGCATCATGGATAGTATCAACGTAGAAGTCTGTTTGCTTATCCAATTGAACGTTAGCAACTTGCTTGGAAACTAAATAAGACTTAGCTTTTAAGTCCTCCAATCGTGTTATACGATGTTTGACAGCTAGTCCAGTTAAATAGTTTTGTGATTCAGTTTTTAGTTGTGGGTTGCTAATATCTTTTGTTAATTGCTTAAGTTTTACTAATTCAGATGGCTCTATAGATGTGTTAAGTATTTGTTTAACTTCTGCTTCTGTTTTATCAGTTTTATTGAGATACCTCTGATAAATCTTTTTAACTTCTGATGTTAGATAGGTTTGAGCTTTCTGATAAGCATTTCTAACTTTAGCTTCAACTTTGATAGAGTCTTGTTTGAGTTGTTCTTCTTCTTGAATCGCTCGTAGTTCCCAATAAGATAGCTTTTTATTAGTCATACCACATTGCCGAATCAGTATCATTTAAAACTTTAACGTTGTCTGGATACTGTTTTTCAATTTCTTTTAAATTCATTTCTAACATTTCAAACAAAGAAGAAATATAATAACTTTCAGCATGTTCAAACTTGTTTAAATCTACCTGACAACTCAACAGACCATTTTCAACTCTACAAATAGCATTATCACACCTATTTAAAACTTCGTTAGCTATCATAGTTGATAAACTCGATACAGAAGCACACACAATATCTTTACCTTGTTCAGCATACTCAGCATGACCAATAATACCAAACGAATAAACTTTATCAGTATAATCAAATGTTGCTGTTATCATTCTTCATCCTCCTTCGGCTTATCGTCTTGCTCGTCAAAACTAGGACTAGGTTCACCTAAAGCTTTTTTAGTACGTTCCATATTTTCGTCCTTTTGCTCATTCAACATTTCGATAACTTCTTTCGGGTCGTCAAACTCATCTAACCAACCTAACGAAAGGATTAACGGAACAAACTCTTGAGAATCGCGAATCATTTCAATAATTTCTTTTTTATTCATAGGTAAATTAGGTTTGAAGTTAACTTTAGTACCAGATACATCGACACCAGCATTAGAAACATTAAGGATATTTTCCATTAACTGCAATCTCTGCTTAACGCCATCTTCAAAGTAACCTGTTTTAGTCACTAACAACTGTAACAGTCCAAACAATTTATATTTCATAGCCTCACCCGAGATATTCCCAGCAAAGTTTTCATCGTTAAGATTAGGTGTATAAGTTACTTTATGAATGTCTTTTTCGATAGACTTAGATAAAACATCAACGTCTTTCTCACTAAAAGTTTTAGTTAGCCATTCAGCACCGACTCCATTTTCTTTAGCAGGAGCTTCAAGCATATTCTTATCACCTGCTTCAAAATGAGTAGTTTCTCCTAAATTAAAGCCGTATAACACTAAAATCGCATCAATAAACGCTTCTTTATCGTTAATACGGTCTGATTGAAGAACATTATAAGCGTTAATTAATGACATAGCTTGTTCAAAATCACCTTGTTTTTCCTCATTGTTCCTAAATTCAACTACTGGAACAGCATTATAAAAATGCGGTTTAATTTTTAATCTATTAGGATTCTTAAATTCTAGATTCTTGACCCGATACACGATATACCACTGAGGACTGTAAACTTCTACATTCCAACCTAATACTTCGCCTTCTAAATCAAACTTTTGGATATAACGGACAGCAAAAAGAGGATGTCCCTCCACTGTGTCATCTGTAACAAGAAACATACCTCTTGGGTCAATACATGTAATTTTAGGAACTGTTACATCTTTTTCAATGGCTAGATAATGCAATTCATAGCCAATACCATAAACAGATAAATCTTTTCCTAACTCCCTATCATGCTTTTTAATACTCATTTCATCGAACGCTTCAATTACCGGATCAATGTTTTTATCTTTACCTGGTGTATAAGCTATTGGATTACCAAAAGTAAAACCGACATTCATATCTGTAACGTACTTAGCATTGTTTACCATGACATTTGTTAAATCATTGCTACTTTCCTTTTTACGTTTGAGTATTTCATGCTTACCGTCATAAGTGTCACTTAATCTGTTTAAGCGTTCTAACTCCTTTTGATGCTCCTTAATACAAAATGCTATAACCTCTGCTGACGGATTATTAATATCACCAGCTAGTTCTCTATCAATTTTAATTGCCACTTTATCCCTCCTATCTTATAAATGATGGTCTTGTTGTAAGTTTGGCTACTGTATTATGAGCTATTATCGTGTAACAGAAATATCTCACAGCATCCATAGCGTGGTCATGTTCCTTAATCGGTTTATCTTCTCCTTTATCTGTAGCTTTTTTATCCCAGATATATGAATTAAACTCACCAATTGTATTTTTACACGACTCATTAAACATAATTTTTTCACTATTTAATAAAGATGCTACAAATCTGATACCGTCTAACACATCATTTTTAGCTTTTTTAACTCTTATTTTTCTTTCTTTAACTTCCGCAATAAAAGAAGCAGCAGAAGGGTCAATGATTACTTCCTTTACTGGATAACCCTTTATAAAGTCTTCCAAATCATCCGCAAACTCTTTATCTGTTTTTTGTTTCTTATTATCACGTCCAGAGTAGTAGTATTCTTTTTCGCAATACCAAATACCATCTAGCCCTTTTCTCCATAATAAAAAGACTGTCGCGTTTTGAGTACCATAATCAATACTCACGTAACAATCTTTAGTAAAAGAACTCTTTATTTCATTGTATGTATGCTTAACAGAATCGAACATATCATAAATAACACCTTCAGCAACACTCCACAAACCTTGAATATAACGTTTATAAAATACTCCTGAATACATAGAGCGATAACGTTTCTTAATTGATTCGGATAAACTTAAATTATCGTCCATTGTAAAATGTAGATAAACTAAATTCTTTTCTTTTGCTTTATCAATCCAATTTAATTTAAACCAATGATACGGACCTTCTGGGTTACAGTTAAACCAGAATTTAGAACCTTCTTCAGAACATCGACCAGTCGCTTGGTTGACAAATGATTCTGGCATTAATACTACTTCATCAAAGAACATTCCAGCTAAAGTGATACCTTGAATTAAATCTTGTGACCTCTCATCTTTACCACCAAATATATAAAAGTAGTTAGTGATTCCTTTTCTGCTAACCTCTAACATATTGTCAGCACGATGATCCTTAATTTTGTAGCCACGAGACACTAACATCAGTTTCAACCAAAATAAAACGTTACGTCTGAATGAACCTATTGTTTTACCTGCCATACCTAAGTTTTTATCGTTAAAAGTAGACATCGCCCACATAACATAAGCTAATGACATTGAAACTGTTTTACCAGAACGGATGGCCCCATCTGCTATAATCCCGTCTTTGTTTTTAACAGCGCTTTTACTAGTCCACCAAGTCAACACTTGTTTTTGCTTTCGACTAAACGGCTTAAATTTGAATAAAGCTTTTTTTACTCTTCCGGCCATAACTCTTCACCTTCAGATTCTAAAGCTGCTAAGAAGCCATCATCTTCAAACTCTTGCGTTTCACCATTGTCTTTATGGTACTTAATAAGCATGTCCATTGCTTTTTGCTTATCGTATAACTCGACTATTGGACCATCCTTACCCATACGAACATTTTTTATGACAGTTCCATCTAATTGAGAACTTTCATTAAAATCAACATAGTTAACTTCTTTCATAATTGTATTGCCTTGTTCATCTTGAACAGGTCCGAACATCCCCATAAGCTCTATTTCTCTTTTACCGAACGTCACATAATCAGTTATGTCAGCAGAGAATTGAGCTTCGTATTCATTGATAATGTCTTGAATATCAATAAAAGAGTTGTTGCGTAATTCAAGTTTTAATTTTCTTATATATTTTTTGACGTCATCATTTGTCATCAATCTATAAGAATTAGATTTAGCAGAATGGTAATCACAATTAAACGCTTCTTGATACGCCTTAGTCTGATTAAACTTATACTTCAAATACAATAAACAAAAGGTTTTCTGTTGCTCTGTTAGTTCATCAGACTCTACTAATTCTGTAATAACTTTAGGCGTTTTCTCCTCTGTTGCGTTGCGTGTAACGTTGCGTTGCGTTTCATTCTTCGTTACGCCTATCAACTCATCCCATTTATCACGTGACTTCCATGTTCTGACAGTGCCTGGTGACGCTCCAACCTTTTCAGCAATATCTTTCAATAGCATTTCACCGTTACTGTCTCTATATAGCTCAAACGCTATTTGTTTTCTATCCTTACTCATGTCATAACATCACCACCTTAATATTTATTAATCTTACTTCTCACACACTCATCATCAATACTCTTCCCTCTACACAAAAAGACAAGCTCATGATGATCTATCTCTTCATCAGTCGCCTGTCTGCTTAATTCCAGTATAGTTAATCCGTTAGTATAGCTTGATGATATCGTCACTCTTGAATAATCTGCATTTAACCCTCTGACGAAGTTATGCTTTCTGCAAATGTAGAAATAGTTTTGTTTCATCTATTCCCTCCTTGCACAAAAGAGCTATAGAAATAACGAGACAGGAGTTGTCCAGCTCCTTTCAGTTTAGTTTGCTCTTTCATGCTTATAATGTTCATCTACTGAGTTTGAGATTGAAATTAAGAAGTTGTTCACTCTCCTTAGTTTATTGTCTCAGTAGATAGTAAAACGAATAACGCTTTGACACGTTAGACGTTGGTTAATTGCTGTTTTCATCAAAAAATTCAAATACATTTTCTAAATAAAGATACAGCCCCTTATTGTCCTGTTTAAGAAAATTGATAGTATCTGAGAAACCTTTTTGGCTCCTAATCCAATTTAAATCGTAAAACGGGCTGCAAGGGCAAGTTGTTTTATAACAATATTCAATTCCGAAATACAGTTTTGAGAAACTTCTAGTTAGTACATTAATGATATCAACACAATTTTCAGTGTGTTCTGTCTCAGAAAATAAAATACTAAACTGATTGCCATATCCGTCTAACAAATACTTACACCATTTCTCAACTGTTTTTTTACCTATTGTTATATCCGACATTCTATATCTCTCCTTTGCATAAAACAAAAACGCATAGCCCCTTGAAGCTACACGTCTTCATTATGTTATCTACATGACACATCAGCATGCCATATAATATATTCACGATACTGATTCGCTCGCACTAACTATTTTCCGATAGCGTGCATTATCACCAGTGTGAGGTTCGAACTCACGACCTATACATTAAAAGTGTATCGCTCTACCAACTGAGCTTTACCAGTGACCGCTTAAAATAATTACCATCGCTTATGGCACCGTACAAGGTAAGCTACCTTGATAGGTTACGATAATATGCCGTAGGTGAGGATTTAAACCTCACATGTTATCTACCCTAATTTGGGATAATCCCAGCCCACTGCTGATAACGTTTGGGTGTCTACTGCGTCTACTCATTCCGCCACTACGACTTGCTAACCTGTCCGATTGACTATAAACCTAGTCGTAACTCGCTAGTGGACCGATTGCCACAATTATAGTCGATTAGCAAAATACACTCTGCGCCGAGTGGGATATCCCCATTCCTTTTGCGTGCGTTTGTCCATAGTTGGAGCGCTTGTTAAATTGGTGAGGCGATTTATTCCTCAATGTTTCTGAAACTAATTTTTAGAAGAATGAATATTTCATTCTCCTTTCAAATTATTTGAGCATTGCTCAAAACTGATAGCGAGATAAAGTGTGTTGGAAGAAATCATGTCGTCGATTAGCAAAGGAGTCCTCACTACCAGTTTTCAACAAACAACAGCCTCACTTAATTCCGTTTGGATTGTAGATTTGTGTGACTGTTGTTATTTCCGAATCTCTTGATAATACTATTTTAGGTTAAAAAACATGTGTGTGATGACCGATTTTTGTTCATTCATCAAGTTTTTTATCTAACTCTTCAAAAAACTTCTGTCTCAGCTTCGTTGCTTTACCTCTAGCACAAGAAACTTTTTTCTGTTCTACTAATCCATATAATGTGTACTTCGGCCATTTCTTCAAATGTAATTCTTCTATAATTATTTTTGTATCTTCATCACATTCGCTTAATAAACTAGCTATAGCTTTTTTATTTTTCTTTAATCTGTTAATCGCCTTATGCGTTTCAATAGTCCACATCGTATCGAACATCAAATCATTATCAATTCTAGTACCTTTTATATCAGCATTGATGTCAGACTCTTTGTGAGGTACTCTAATCTGTTTCTCAATCTTAGCTACATACTTATCAATATCGTTATAGTCTTTCAATGCTGATTCACATCTAGCCCAACGCCAATTTTCCAAATGTCAGTCCTCCCTTAAATGCTCTTTAGTATTATTCCAATCGCACCTAATCCATACACAATTATTAAAAACCACTTCAAAGGTTTATTATCTGTAACTACATAACCACCTAGTTTAAATTCACCAAAAAGAAGAATTATTAAAATTATTAAGTATAGCGCTAGCTTAAATCCATCCCAAAACAAATGTCAGTCCTCCTCTTTCAGATATTGCCCTTCATCCAATGCTAATAAAGCAAATTCGGCATCGCATTCTTCAACTTCTTTGCAAATAGATGTATCAAACTTATCGAATATAAGCCAAGATTTAGCGACTACCTCAACACATTCGTCATGATAATAACCTTCATCAGTTGAAAATATTCTGTCCCATTCGCTTATTTGTTCATTACAGCTTAAGCACTTTACGATTTTGTCAGCCACAACTACCCCTCCTGTTTCATCAACCACATAGCTTGCATGATGTTGTAATTAGCCATATCAAGATATGTGTCGATTTTACTTTCATCTGTCACATTCGCTTTATTTTGAGATAAATTCTTAGCCCGATTAAATTTGTCGCCTATCCTAACTATTCCAGCTACTTCCCCAAACTCATTCAACGATTCCTCAAAACTATTGCCATAATCTTTATTTTTAGCTAGATATGTCTGTTCTAAGTCAGTGATAATTTTATGAAATAATTCAGCGTTATTTTGTGATATTGTTTCAATTGCTGATTGAACATCATTTTGTTTCGCTTTGTATTTTTGGATAGCAACATGAGGGAACTCTTTACTAGCAAAATCTAAGCTTACAACTCGTGCTGGTAAACCATCGAAAACAATAACACACGTTTTCTGCATAGCGAAAAACCTGTTGCTTTTTATCGCCATGACATTATAATCTCTCCCCTCCAACTCCACCATCAACGCATCATAATCCTCTTGTGTTTCTACGTGATATATTTTCATGTTAGTCCTCCTTAATAAAAATAGAGTGATTGATTATCTGTAATCGCTGACTCACAACCACTTATAAGAGTTTCTGCCATTTCAACTAATTCTGGTTTATCATTAGATAAAGCGTATTCTTCTATTAAAGGTAGAATAGATTTTAATTCTTTTTTCAACAACTTAACATCACACAATTTAATTTCACCGTCACAATCGGAGTGACATAGAAATATATATAAACCTAGATAATTTTTTCTATTAAATTTGTCATCTACTTTACCATCAGCTCTCCAATACCACTGCTCACTTTTAAGTTGAGGATTGTTGTGTGGTGGAAAACTTCCTCCTATAGATTTTAATATATCTGCTCTGAATATATTAAAGCGTATATACCCACCCTCAAACGCTCCGTGTGATATAACTAACCCCATATCTAATACCCCTCTCTCAACCTACGATAGTTTTCTTCGTTCTTCTCGTAGTAGGCTTGTTCGAGTTCTTGTGTTGTGATACCTAACGCATTTATATAATTCATAAAATAAAAATTCACTTTTTTTAGATTTGTCTGACAGAACCCAAAACTTTTTCTAGAATAATTATGAAAGCAACTTGTTATAGAGTCGTTTACTCTCAGATAAAGGTATTCTTTAACAACGTCAGAACTATGTACCAACGGATTATCTAACTCTATTTCTAACTGATTCGCCAAACTCAATATAAAATGCAGACAATCGCTAGCTTCTTCGACTAGAGTTAGTTTGTGGGCTTGTTCGAATGAAATTTGACTAGGCGCACCATTGTTATAGTCGTAATAACCAATTATTTGATTACCTCCATAATCCCAATCGGGAGCAAACCTCTTCCCATCAATTTTCCCTTTATTATCCTTCCAAAACTTAAAATGCTCGGCACAATTAGCTACCTCTGCCACTTCCACAGATAAAGCGACTAACGTTTTGTTAAATCGCTCCTCTGCTGTCATTTGAGGTTTAGCTGATAAGATACTGTTATCTAGTTCTAATTGCATTGCTTGTAGTTTTTTAAAGTTCATTTGATCGCTCCTTCGCTTCCTCAAAAATGCCTTCTAAATACTCCTCGTTATAACCTGTCCAGCCGTCTTCATCAGCCAAATGTTCAATCAATTGTTTATAGTTATCAAAGTTCCCAATAAATCTATCTTCATCGCCACATTGACTACACGTTTCAGGCTCGTAGTCGTTATCTATAAACAATCCACCGTTTAAATGATTTTCATATACTGAATACATATCACTCACACTCCACTTTCTCAAACTTATCAAAATCATCTTTTAGGATGTTGCGTGCTTCCTGTTCGGTGAATTTAGGTGAAGTATAGGAGATATCATCTAGAAAAACATCGCTGCCAAGCTTCACTAAATATTGATTATCATGGTTCTCAAACCATGCAAGATACTCTTTTTTCTTTCGCCAGTAGTATTTTTGTGGTTGCTCTAGTTTGAAAGAGTAGCCGTTTAAAATAGCGTAGAGCAAATCTATTTTTTTGTCGTTACAACTTTCGTAATAATTATCTTGCAGTTCGCATAAACTGTAAGAACCATCGAATTTAATTAACTGCTCTACCAACACAAGCGTTGTTTTATTGTCTATGAAAGCTAAATCATTTGTATCACTACACCACACCACTTTATTCTCATCATCTATTCTCATTGTGAAGCCTCCTTAATAAAGTCAATAATTTCTAAACCTACTACCATTCCATCTAATTCTGTGTACTCATATTCGCCTTCTAATTCATTACCTTCATCATCAAATAAAGACATTTTGCACCAATTATCATCCAATATTTTAAAATTTATTTTATTATCTATGAAATCATGTTTCCATAAACTATCTATATCAAAATTTCCAAAAACACCTAAACCTCTGCAATTACCAAAGATTTTATAAGTTAAAAAACCTTTATACTTCCACACCTGAAATTTAATTTTAACTAAATGCATACCCCAACTATCGTTAGGATTATAATCTTCTAATTTCATTTCTTCCCCTCCATCTTCACAGTAACCAACTCATAAACTGAACATTCAAAATATTCACACATTTTAGAATCTAGGATATCTAAGTTGTCATAACTTAATGCCGTCTTGCCACTTTTCAACTCACTCAGTGTTGTTCTGTTAATACCTAGCTTATCTGCTGCTTGTTTCACGTTGTCAAAATTATTTACAAGATACTCACACAGATTATGACTAAAGACATCTTTAAGTTGCGTTTTATCTGCTTTAGCACTAGCTATAACTTGTAGTATTTCGATAAATTTGAGTTGGTTCTCGCTAATTCTGATTAATTCATCAATCTGACGTTTTAATTCTTTGCTTGATCGCTTGCTTAATTGTTCTTCAAGCTCTAATATGCGTTCTGAGTATTCTTGAATAACATCAACTTGACGTTCACCACTTTCTGATAAGTCTTTGAGCCGTTTCTTGACTTCGGTGTATTTACTATTTAATCTAACTAACTCATTATCTGATTTCTTAATCTTCTTCTGATAATCTGACACAGTTAACTCACTAGCTGCTAATTTCTGTCTTAATGAATCATTCTCCTGCGTCAACAACATCACTTCATCGTTTTGAGCGTTGACTTTGTCTGCTAGTAAATCTGTAATGTCGTCAATGTTACTAACTTCAACTGATTTATCTTTATTTTTCTTAAAATTAAATATCATGTTTATTCTCCAATCTATCAAATATAACCTTTTTAAATGTTTCGTAGTTCATATTTTTCGGTATATGATACTCATCTGAAAATTCAATATTTTCTAACTTCTCATTGCCTATATAACTAATATTTTTGTGTTTTTCTTTATATTTTAATGAACCTAAAAACTCTTCATCACCTTGAGAGTTTTCAATCCAAATTTCTAAACATGGATAACCACAGTTTAATCTTAAGATCCCTGCATACTCTTCAGCTATTTTAACTACTGCTTCTTCTAATATCATGTTTATTCTCCTTTAATCCACCTTCACTAACCTTCTACCATTTTCAGATGTCCTGTTCATATACGTTGGTGTCCCATAAAACAAAACAGATTCAGGTTTAATTTTTAACTTAGCCGCTATTTCCTCAATCGTCCCAAATGCTATTTCTTTATCACCTTTGTATACTGAATACATGTAATCACTCCTTTAACTTTAGATACTTTTTAAACTCGTTAACTACAAATTCTTTAGCTTTTGGATTACTCTTAATTTCTTCATCGTCAGGTATCCAATTGAATTGTTGACCACAGATAACGTTGAATCTTTCTAACAAATCTAAATCTTTTACCCAAAAGTGAACTGTTCCTTTTTTAAACATCTTAAATTTGAATGTGTCACTCTCGAACTCGCCTAGTTGAATAGTCCTAAAATTATCATCTACCTCTTTATCAATAAGTCGGAACATTTTAACTAAGTCCATTACAAACTCTTTAACTTTATACATAACATGCTCATAAGCAATCTCTTGCGTTCTGATTCCATTTACATACTTATAACCAATGCCACGTTCGCCGTCATCAAATGAACTGTAAAAGCCACCTAAAGGAATGATGAACTTACTATTAACTTTAAAAGCATCATTAGTATTCCATCCGTTATAGTAATGAATGTTTGTACTGTATTCTTTGTTATGATATTGAGTTATTCTCTCAAACAGATCAACGCAACTATCCAAAATAATCTGATTCGAATTTTGAGATACTGCCATCAACAACATTTCAATATTGCTATAAGTTATCTCTAATGATGAAGCATTTTCTATTTGTTTTTGAATCTGTTGCCTGCCATAAGCAGTGAGATTCTTACTAAATTCATCTGTTTTTAAAATCATAGTCCAGTAGCGACTTCTTAATGATTCGATCATCGAATTCATATCTTGATGTTTTCCTTCGTAAAAAGAAGGTAAACTTTTGTCGTCATCCTTTAATAGCTTTTCAAAATAATCTATCGATTTCTGACTTTCAAACATATCTTTAATTAGTTCTACGTGGTAATCATATTGTTTAACCAAAGTTTTAATATCATAGACTCTTTCTTGGACTTCTTGTTTACTTACAAAAGTGGATAAGCTTGTTTCAAGATAATCAGAATCACTATTTTTAACTTGATTGACAATATCGCCATATCTAAAAGATACTTTTCTTTTGATCGGTTCAATTGTCATCTTAACTATCGCTGTTCTTACATTTGTTTTTCTTTCAGCATCACTAAATAAATTTTCGTGATAACTCACTGATCCGTTATGTTTATTTATTAAGTTAGCTAACTCACCTCTTGTCTTTGAATAGTCATTCTCTATTGTTGCAGCATTAACAATCGCTCTTATCTCACAAGTTTCTATCACTTGCTTTTCAGCTAACCTGATAGCATGAATCAAATGTTTATCGCCGTTATCAAAAGGAGGATTCATGACAATTGCTGAATATTCTGTATGAGTGTCAAATTCTAAGAAGTCATACCCAACCAAAGAGAATCCTTTATCTTGTAGAATCGAACATAAATCTTGTTCTTTTTCAATAACTTCTACATTCTGACATTTCTCTTTTAAAACTTGTGCAATATCACCTTTACCAGCTGAAGGTTCTAAAACTTTGTTATATCTCATATCCATACCATGTAAAAGCAAATCTATTACTTTTGGTGGTGATGGATAAAATGTGTTGTTAAACATCTCTAACCTCCTCAAATACGATTTTTAAGCTATCTTTTCATCAAAAGTATTATTTCTATAATCATAAATCGCTAAAATTAAAGGTATCTCATATTTCTTCATAAATAATTTAGCTTTGATGTTAAAATCAGCAGTCCTTTTGCCTTTAACATCAACAACTTTTATCAAATTGCCTTTTTCATCATAAAAAGTGAAATCAGGTTTATATTTAATCGCTGCTCTTGATTTACCTTCAATTTTGAATTTATCTTGCAGAATAAACTCCTCTTGCATTTTAAAATTAGCAACTCTTTTTAATTTCAATAACTGATAATATTTAGCTTCTGCTTTAGAGTCGAAAGTAATATTATCAACAGTCGTTTTAACTGCTCCATATTTATTTTTACGCTTGATTGTTAATCACTCTCCAAATCTTCAACATCAACAGTAAATCCATTGTGACTTCTACCAGTGTTCAGCACTTCCCTAACTGCCTTTTGACCAGCTGACATGTAACTCACAACATCTTTAAAGTTGTAGAAAACTCTGTCTTTGCCGTTTTCATCAATAACCGTGTACTTTTTAACTGCTCTAATATATTTACCTTTGGCAGTTTTGACATACTGAGTACCAGTTAACTTAGCTCTGTTACGTTCGATTTCCTCACAGATTTTACAATCAACAACTTTACAATCGTTAATATCGCCATGTTCATCTAGCAAATCGGATATTCTGTCATATAAATATAAAAGTTCAACTCGTTTATTCATCGACTAATTCCATTCCTAAATCTTTACGAATCACATTTTCATGTATTCCGTTATATTCAGCCATCTTCTTAACTAACTCTTCCTTCCAAAATGGATTTCTTATCACTTTTTTAGGAGGGATAAAACCAATAGCTCCTCTGCAGATGTTTTCGTATTCAACCATTTTGTACCTCATGCCAATTATCAGCTGTTAGCACTTTGCAATTATCATCATTAGGATGTTCTTGCTTATATTTATCCAAAGCTTTAACCGCGGAATTTTTCCTTTTATAAACTTTATCTATGACAGGAAACATGTACTTACCTTGAGTCACAGCAACGATATAAACTTCCATTTAAATTCCTCCTCGTTTATCAAAAGTATCTTTAAATCCTAGTCCAACTACACTTTCATTCATTCGACTTTCTACTCGCTCATCGTAAACTTGCTTAATTTCATCTTTAACAAGGTTAGTTGAGATAATAGTCGCTTTACCTTGTCTTGAGTTTAAAAGCTCTGTGAGTAGCCTAATTTGGCTATTAGTAGCCTTTTGATTATTATTAAGAGCTCCAACTTCTGCCCCGATGTCATCTAATACAACTACATCACTTGAAGCAATCAGCTCTTTCATCTTTGCATCAGTGAACTTGTAGTTTTCTTTTTCTGACCAACTCATGTTGTTAGTTTCGTTTATCAAAGTAATTAACTTAGGTATAGAGATATAAACACACTTGAAAGGCTCTAATTTGTTGTCTAGCGCTTCCGAACTCCTAACATAGCTATTTGCATTAACGTAGTTTAAAATCGCCATAGAGATATGAGATTTACCTCTGCCAGTCGGTCCAGCAAATACATAAGTGTTTTTAGAACCATCTAAAATTTCTTTAGCAATTTCAACACCTCTAGACTTAATACGTTTAGTTCCATCATCAACTACCTTGAAATTATCGAAGTTAGCTTTTTCAATCGTTTCATCAGTGATCACACTTTGTTTCTTCAAAACTGCACTAGTTCTTTTAATCTCTGCTAATCTTTTTGATTCGGCGATACTAGTTTTGGCTTCTTTCTGAAATTCGGATACCTTAGCGAATACTTTTTCTTCTTTACGACACTGAATACAGTAAGTCCCTGTCTTCCCATTCATAATTTCTGTTTCAGGACCATGATAAACTCCTAGTTCAGAATTAAAAGGAATGATTTCAGTGTACTCACCCCTTTTGTTCTGTTTGACTAGCAAAGAATGTTTATCGCAATATGTTCCTGTTCTAGCATTTGCGTAAACTCTAGCTCTTACTTTTTCATCTGCTACGTTTTCCACTTAATCACTCCCAACCGTAATCTTTTTCTTCTTGAGATTGTGGTGCTACATTATTTTCATTAAGATAGCCTTCAAATTTAGTGCCGAATAAAGTTTCTGGTCTAAGGTATTTAGCCATACCTGGATTCCCTATCCACTCAAAGCATTTGTTATCAATCACTTTTTTAAAGTCATCTACTCTAAACCCTTCGTTCCACCTAGCTTTGATTAAAGATTTAGTTTTGCTAGTTGAGTGTTTGTAACTTTTAGAAGTCTTCAAATTAAGATAATCAACAATTTCTTTGTAAGGCACATCGTCTTGTTCGTCAGAACTAGACAATATATCTTTTTCTTTATCTAGTTCTTTATCTAGTTCTAGTTCTATATCTGTCGCGTTACTTTGCGTTACATCTGCGTTACATGTAACGTTACATTTATTTTCTAGTGCTAATTGCTTTTGTTTCTCTCTGTGATTAGCTACTCTTATACGTGTTTGTTCTCTAATTTTTTCGAATTTATCAACACTCTGATACTCTTCCCAATTTTTTATAAAGATGATATCTTCATAAATCTCAATCATTCTGTTTTGTTCTAAAGTTATTAAAGCGAAGTTTACAAACTCTGTTGAAAAGTTAAAATCATCAGCTAAATCCTCAACTGTGTAAGGTAGCCTGTCCGAGATAAACAGACCGCCTTTTGAATTAGAATCCCCTGCTCTAGCTAATAAGAACACCCAAAACAGAATCACGTTATTACCATCCGGAAGCCGTCTGATACGTTTAATTTTCATGTTATCAGGTATATCAGTTGCTAGTTTTATCCATTTCATATCAGCCATTTATATACCTCCTAGAACGGCAAATCGTCATCTGAAATATCAATCTGACTACTATTTCCAAATGGATCGCTATCATTGTTGAAACCTCTTTTATCCATTCCTGGCATACTAGCTTGATGGAACGACTGGTTATTTTGTTGTTGATAATTATTTTGGTTATTTTCATTTGCGTAGTCGATAATTTCGAAATCTTCAACCGTTATTTCATCATAGTTAACTTTTTGACCTTGTTTATTTTCATAATTCTTATTTTCAGAACGTCCGACAACAGCCAATCTACCACCTTTTTTCATGTTGTTTGATAAATATTCTGCACTTTTATTCCACATTACACATTTAAAGAAATCAGCATCTTTTTGACCTTCTTGTTTAAATTTCTTTCTAACAGCAATATTAAAACTTGCCACCGCTTTTCCTGAGTTTGTATATCTGAGTTCTGGATCAGATGTTAATCTTCCTAGTTTAATTGTTAAATTCATTCCTCATTCTCCTTTATCTCTCTTACTTGTTTAACTGACATTAAATTTAGTCTTATCAACGTTTTGTCATCTAGTTTAATTGGCTTTATTCCATGGTGTTTTTTTGAAAAATCTGTTAATCCTAAATTGTGAATTTCATTATGATGTTCTCTACATAATGCTATAAAGTAGCTCAATAAATGATTAACTGCGTTTCTGTTGTTCCCCATTCCAACAAGATTAATCGCATGATGAATTTCTGCTTGTTTGCCACATATAGCACATTTACGATGTTTGCAGCATTGGTACAGATACCAACTTTCGTTTTTAGGTAACAGCTCATAACCCTTTTTAAATGGCACATTCCACTCAAAAATGAAGTCGATAACTATATCAAGTAGCTCGTTCATATCTGACTTAGAATTAGTTGAGTGATTTGCAGTAGATATCTTTTCTCCCTTATCTAGAAAGTACTCTTCTTTAAACCACTCATGCAGAAAATCGGTAGGTTCTCCACTCCATTCATAGATGTTGTTTAGCAATGCTCTGTAGAGTTTTCTTTGCCTGTCTGACAATGCTCGCTTGTCTTTGAATGTTATTAACCCTTCAACATTATCAGACGTACCAAACACTGTTTTTAGCCGTTCTACGTTTATATCTTCTAAGCTTTCAAAAGATAGCTCTTTACCTTTTAGTTTGGTTAATTTAGCGATGTATTCCAATTAGATCACTTCTTTTTTTCTTCTTTTTCTTTAGCTTTTTTAGCTCTCTCTGCATTCTTTTCATAAGTGATTAACCAACCGTTCATAATGTTAGAAACTACACCAAAATCATAAGATGAAAATTGTTCAAAAGGCTTTTCAATGTCAGCCATTTTAGCGGTTAATTTGGCTTGTTTAGCAATAGCCTCTGCTGATTGTTTTGCATAAGGTTTTAGTTTATCTACTAAGATATGTAGACCCTCTACTTGAATATCTTCAATCGGTATTTTCTTTAATAGTTGTTGTTGGAAAATATCAGGGTCAGAATCATCAGTTGGAATATTAAAGTATTTTAGAACGAATGTTTTCTCTGCATAAGTTAAAGCTTGACCTAACGCGTAAGAAGCATTTTCATCCTCTGCAACCGCGATAAATTTAATCGCTATTTTATCTTCTGGATTCTCTACGTTCACCCAAACATATTCCATATCCAAGACAACTAAATATGAAAAAATAGCTTTATCAAACTTACCACCTGTATTCGTTCCAATAACTTGTCTAGTAACTTCTTTATTCAAAATATGAGGTTCTAGTATCAACCCTTTTTCAAGCATAATAGGTTGAATCGATGTTAAAACATCTTCTGATGTAACTACTTTAAACTTCATGTATTGCTTTTCTTGTTTTTGGATATAAGGTACAGACTTCTTAACTTCAAGTACCTTTTGATAAGTTGTTTCTGTCATTTACAAATACACCTCTTCCATATCTGCTGCTTCTTTTATTTCTTTGACATCCATGTTACTTAAAATTTCTAATAGATCATCACGTTCTAAAGTTTTGATGTAATCTTGTATGTCGTCCTCAAATAGGTAATTAGTAACCCACTCTGTCCCATTGCTAATAAAAGCTTTGTGAGTTAAAACTTGTTCATCCTCGTGTATATCTTGTCCTTTAAACGTGATACCCACTTTCTCTGGTTCATCGTCTACAATTTCGATTGGAGCGCCTAGTGAGTCGTATGAATATTTTGTTTCCACTTGCAAACCTCCTAATTTCGTGCTATTTTTAACGTAATAATAATAAGTAATATGTGGTTCTAGTTAGTGTTGGTAGCACTAGCTAGATTTTTTTGTTTCTAAAAGTTTTTCGTATAATTTCGCACCTACATTACTTAATGTGTTTGTCAGTAATCCAGATATTTTTAAAGTTAATAATTGTTGATTAAGCAACTCAGCTTCTTCTATAGATAACTCTAGTATTACTTTCTCTCTCACTCTTCCTCACTCCTTAAAATTTCTTAATTGCTAATCTCACATTCCTGTCATACTTATCAATAGAATCATCAACAAACGACATATCTTTAACGCTGACTAATCTAGTTCCTTTATCAGTTAAAACGCTGAATGTTAATTCATAGACGTTGATTACTGTGCAATCGACACCGTTAATCGTGATAGAATCACTAGGTTTTGGCATTTCAAATACGAATGGTGGATTGAGTTCTTCTAGCGTGTAGTTGTTGAACCTTTCGTTATTATCTAGTAACTGTCTTGCTTTAGAATGTTTAACAGATAATGATGCAGCTAGATCATTGATATTTTTGTAGTATTGAGTTCGACCTCTCGTATCAGTACGTTTGTATTTGTATTTAATTGCCATTGTTAACTCCATTTCTTGACTCATAGCTATAAGCTTCATGACTAAACAACCACATTAGACTCATCGGTACTATCCAGATCAAAGACTTCCAACCTAGCATGATTCCGCTTAGTGTTCCGACTACTGACATTAATAGTAGTAAGCCATCAATTCTACTTAGGTGTATTGATTTCATTTCTTCCACTCCTTTCCTTATTTTAAGAATGCTGTAGCTGAAACCTTAGATTTTTCAGAACTAAACCAGATTGTATTTTCACTTTCTGATAATTTCGGTTGATTCAAAATTGATGTGAATTGTCTAGCTGACTCTATAGATTCGTTATACTTTGAAAACGAAACAGCTTCACACTCTCTATACAACTTAATAACTGTTTGTTCTTCTTCCGTTAATTGATTAAGCTTTTTCTTTTTGATTCGTTTATTCATTTCCTCCACTCCTTATATCCGTAATATAAAACTCCTACAAATAGCGATAATAGTATGTAACACAAAACGTGGACTACCATTTCTTTTTCCGATTCAATGTCGCCCAGATGACTAGTATCACTGTTGTGATGATAAATATTGGTAACTTGTATTCCATTGATTAGTTCCTTTCTTTTGGTATAATTTAGTTAAAACGATAAGGTGGTTATTATGATGAAACACATCGGTGAATCTATGCTTGATATTGACGAAAAAGAACTACTGACTTCTAAATTCAAAACTGATAATCTTGATGAAATCAAAAGATTAACTTCGCTCTTTTTAAATAATTTAGAAATATGCATGTTTTATGCTTCTCCTGTTCGTTTCAACAACTCAGAAGAAGATGTTAAAGAATTAATGAATCTGTCTAATTTATACATTGAAATTATTCGTAACATTGTTGATAAATGGCATGTTGATAACACTATGAATATAATTAGTTTCCTTGATAAAACAACATCTTTTAAAAAATATATGGACAGATACATAGAAACTCCTGACGAGGAAAACTTCATTTTTGTAGAAGGTTTATATGATAATTTACTCGTCCACTCTAAAAAAGTTTAATTTAATAGCAAGATAAAAATTTTGTAACTCTAGATCATCATTTAAATTTTTATCTTGCTGTTCTTCTTGATTTAGCAGATTGTTAACTCTTAGCAAATCGTTTTTATCAACTTTGCCTAACTCTTTGTCAGAATTATTTTTAAATAGTAAAGCAAGTTTTTTCATTTCTTCATATAATTCTTTCACTTCCTCACACCCCTCGCTCGTTCTCTACGCTGCTTAGCTAAATGTTCATCGTGATCTACACTCGTGTAGTAGTTTGATAACTGCGTGTTAACCCATGCTTGCCATTGCTGTTTGGTCATGGTGGACCTCCTTATTTGAATTTGTTTTCCGATTTCCAAATTAGAAATTGTTCCCATTTATCAACATTGATTAAACATAATCCGCCTGGATTGATAACTGTGTTTTCAATTGGAAAATTATCTTTACATTCTCTAACCCAATCATCTAAGGTGCTTTTTTTCATTGAAAAAACTTTGCAAATTACATCTTTGTTTGCGTACTTAACATTTTCTAAATCAGGCTCTTTTGAAATTGTTTCGATAATTTTTTGAATATCTACTGCCATGTTGATTACCTCCTATTTATTTTCTGTAAATCTAACTTTGATAAACTCACGACCTTTTTCAGTCCACAATTGAGATTTACGTCTAGTTGATAAATCTTTCAAACCTCTGTCTTTGTACGGTGCGTACAATAACCAACTTCTGTCTTTCTTAGAGTAATAAACCACTCGTTCGGCATACATACGTTGATTTAACGCCCTAGCAGATGAATAACCAATCTCTTGAGCTATTTCTTCAGTTGAATATAAAACGTTAGGCAGTAGCTCTGTTTGTTCTACTAAAGTAGGTTGTGATAGTTGGTCCACTTTGATTTGTAGTGATTCGTTTAATCTAACTTGTTTAGCAAGCTGTTCTAATGCTGTTGCGTAATCTTGTGGTAGGGATGGTTCGGTTTGTTGTTTGATAAATTTCTCCATCTTATTAAACTGAGCGATATACTGTAATTTAAATTGTGTCGCTCGCTTAGTTGTGTACCCCATCACTAAAAGAACAAAGCCATCTTTATTCATATTGAACATTGGGTACTTACGATTATTGTTAGAAACTTCGTAAAAGTCCTCTTGAAACATTGATAAATCAACAGAGCTCAAATTTGAGCTCTCTAAATTCTTAACTACATCTTCTTTTAAATCTCTTATATCTCGCAAAACATTTTTATGCTCAATCTCAAAAACTTCCGCAACTTTTAAACTGCTAGTGGTCGGTTGACCGTTTTTAATTTCTACTAAATTCATTCATAACTTCCTTTCTTTGATATAATTACCTCTAAGGAGGTGAAAAATAATGTTAACTTTTTTTGAGTGGTTGACTGTTATAAGCTTTTTATTAAGTTCTTATTTGTCACTTAACAAAATTTACAACTCAAGAGTTAGAGTAGACATTGACAATGTTTCAATTCATAAGGGCAGTAACATATTCTATTTGCAATTTATTATTAACAACCGCTCTTCAGAATCAGCAGCAATTACTGACGTCCACATATCACAAAAAGATAACAACGCAATTGCTAAAGCTGCTTTATATGAAAAGAAAATATATTACAACATCAACAAAACTAATGGTGTCGCAAATTATAAGACTGAAATTGTATCTAATAAATTACCTGTAAACCTTACCCCTAAATCCGCAACTACAATTTTGCTTTCATTCCCGTTAATCGAAGATGAATTATTGAAATTTAATGATGGTGCTGCAATTTTAGATTTAAAAATAAACGGAAAACATAAAACAAAAGAAATTTACATCACTTCAGGAAAATACCTATTAGAGCAATTGCAGAAAGCAGCCACAAGATGAGGTACACGATTAATTCAGCATCAACATTAATAAAACTAAAAGACATACTGTTTTTATTACGTTTGTCTTTTTTTCTTTTAAATATTTTTTTCATCATTTACCCTCCACTAAAAAAACTTATCTCTTACTACTTGGATAATACCTATAACTACAGTAGCTATTAACAACAATAGCGTTAAATCATTTAATGACATCTATCCCACTCCTTTCAAATAGTTAAACAGTTTAATGTAATTCTTTGATAATTTTTTAAAGAAATATGCATAGTCCATATTTACACCTCCTGCCTCATAATTACGGTTAAACCGTTATGTTTGGTAAAAAAACAATGTCATTATAATTGACATCAAATACTTGTTCTATACGTTGAATTTTCAGTACATCGGGAAATGTTTTTGCTTTTTCCCACCTTCTCCATGTGTCTTCAGAAACACCAACTAACTTAGCTGCTTGCTTTTGCGACAAATCGTAATTACTTCTAATTGTTTTCAAAGTGATTTCCATGCCGAACCTCCTTTTCTTTAACTTACAAGACATATGATAATACGGTTAAACCGTAAAGTCAAGCAATAATAAAAGTTTTTCCGTTATTTTTTACGGTTTAACTTGCAAATGTGCTTGTTTTAAGATATCATAAATTCAAACATATTATTGAAGGGAAAATAAAAAAATGAGTGATTTAGGAAATAAAGAAATTATGGCTGAAAACATACAAAAATTAATGAAGTCTCGTGGGGTTGACCGCCGAAAACTCTCTGAGGATTTAAACATTAGTTATACGACAGTATCTGATTGGGTAAATGGGAAAACATATCCAAGAATAGATAAAATAGAAATTATGGCTGATTATTTTAATGTCACAAAATCTCAATTAGTCGAATCTGAAAGTTCACAAATCAATGAATCTAAAGATTTAGACAAAATGTTAGACGAAGCGATGTCATTTGATGGTAAACCTATGACTGATAACGATAGAGAAGTGATTAGAGCTTATTTGGAAGGCAAATTCGGTAGCAAATGAGGTAATTTTATTGGATAAATTGGTTAAAAAACTCAAAAAAGAAGGTATCACTGTTGTAATTATGGACTTAGAAAAGGAAGGTTATGCTATTACTGACTCAAAGATAATTTTTGTTAATCAGTCTTTAGATGAGGAATATCAAATTGAAGTTACACTTCACGAGTTACAACATATTTTGGAGCATTCTGAATTCGTAGCACTTTATAACAAGTGGACATTTCATTCTAAATTTGAAAACGATGCTGATAGCTATGTGATTGATAATTTTATTGAAGAAAATAACAGAGAATATAACTATTCTATGCTTTTAGAAAAATTTAACATAGGAATTGGATATGATATTAGATATCAAAGGTTTGTAAAATAAAAAACACACCACTCCCCGCCTAAAGAGAATAGTGTGTTGAAGTAAGAAACTCCAAAAATATTATAACATATTGGAGGAGTTAAATTTTGAAAAAAAAAGTTCTAATATTAACTTTACTAAGCATTTTTCTAGTTGGTTGTAGTAATGATGATAAAACAGAGTCTAGTTCTTCAACTACAGAAGAATCCACTTCAAGTTCATCTAAAAGTAACATCAAATCTCCTGGTAACTTAACACCAGAAAGACGTAAGAACACTTTTTCATCTTCTAGCGAAAGTTCAAGTTCGTCTGTTGACAACTCAACAAATTCTGTTGAAGTTACTTCAGAACAAAAACAACTATTAGTTACTTTTATTCAACAAGATTTAAAAGATAATGGTTACGAATATAAATATCAAGGCTATGATGTTTGGGATGTTGTTACTAACGATACAACGGAATACAAGCGATACATAGTTACTACAGAAGATTCAAAACTAGGACGAATTAAAGCTATTTACGAATGGGACGGAAATGCTAAATCTGAGCAATATTACAATAACGAGCTACTATACTTACTAGTAGGCGGAGAAGAATTAGTTAATAAACTATAATAAAAAAACACGCTCCTCAATCTTGGCGGACAGAGAGCGTGCTTAACATAAATAACCTAAGATAGGCTTCTTTAATTATGCCTATTTTAGCATAAATAGGAGGAAAATGATATGTGGATGGAAGAATTAGCGAATGGAAAATATAAATACATTGAAAGATATATTGATCCGTTGACTAAAAAGAGTAAAAAGACTTCTTTGACCATGACTAGTAAATCTAGGCAAGCTCATAACGAAGCTTCTAGAATATTAACTAAAAGAGTTGAGGAACTAGAAAAGGATAAAAAAACTATTCACGACATTACTTTCGAAGATTTATATACATCTTGGAAAAATCAATATATTCACTTAGTGGCTGATACTACATTTCAACGGTCTATGTCAAACTTGAACGTTGTTAAAAAGTTAATTAAAGATGATTATTTAGTTTCTCAAATAGATGATGTTTTTTTACAAAAAGTATTAGACGAAGTTTACTTTGTTAAGAACTATTCATTTTCCACTGCTAAGCAGATTAAAAGTTTGTTGTCACAACTATTTACTTTTGCTTATAAGTACAAACATACGCCTTTTAACTATTCTTTAAATTTAACAGTTAAACAAAAACGAAGTGATATTGAAAAAGCTTATAAACTAACAGATAAATTTTTAGAAAAAGACGAACTAAAACCACTCATTGAGAAAGTAAAATTGAGAAATGAACGATACGCTTTGATGATTGAATTTTTAAGTTTTTCTGGAATGAGATATGGAGAAATGATCGCTTTGAAATATGATAACGTCACTGATGAAGAAATAGAAATTAACGGAACTATAGACTATCAGACAAAAAAGATTTCAGAAGGCGTTAAAAACCCAACTAAAAACAAAAAAGATAGAACTATATCTCAAGTAAATAAAACTAGAGAAATTTTAAAACAACTTAAAGAAGAAAACGAACTAGTGAAAGCTTCTCGAAGTTATGATGAGAAAAACTTCTATTTCACATCTATTGCTGGTCATCCTATTCACCCTACTAACTTCAATAGAACTATTTCTGAAATTGCGTTAGATTTAGGAATCGAGAAAGATATCTCATCACATATATTTAGACATACTCATATTAGTTTTTTGACTGAATTAGGCATTGATTTAAAGACTATAATGAATAGAGTCGGGCATTCTAAAGCTGATATCACTTTAGAAATTTATACTCATGTAACTAAAAAAATGGAGTCTAATATGGTTGAAAAAATAAACAGCATTTCTTTATAGTTGCCCCTTTTTTGCCCCTTTTTAAATTTTAAACAAAAAAAGAACCTCTAAACGTTGATGTTTAAAGGTTCTTAATAGTATTACATATGAATTGGTAAACCTCTTAACAAGTTTTATTTATACGCCGTATAATATCCAAAACGCTATATTTACAACGTTTGTAGCTATTTTTATATCAATAAATATCGAGTATTTTCGAATGAATACGGTACATCAGCCCCTTTTTTGCCCCTTGTTCTCTTGACAAACACAAACAAACGTTCGTATAATATCACTAACAAATAGACGAGGTGATTTATATGATAAACAATCCAACTGGAATAGTAGATAAGATAAAATTAGTTACTTCTTTCCCTGATATGTTGGTTAGGTTTTCTTTGGTTGTTGGTGATGAAACTATTAATTGTATTTGCGGTGATACTTCTATATGTAACTCGTTACTGTTCTTAGAAGATGGTAAAACTGAGGTTGCTTTATTTGGTATTTACAATAGTAGGAAACAACTAGTCGTTAAGAAGATGTTTATCAAGAATCCTACTTCGTTTGAGAAAGAATTTGCTGTGAGGTGTTTAGCGTAATGGAATTAAATCGTTATTACGAAGACCGTGGGATGATGAAATACTTTGGATTTATGTTGTCAGAACATAATGCTCAGATAGCTAATGATGATGCTGAACGCTATCTTGTTATTCCAGGAAAAGAAGAAATGAGCCAAGAACACATATATGAAGTGTTTGAGTCTGCTATTCGCAATTCACAACAAGTTGCTATTCAAATTAATACAAGAGCACCTGGTGGTAACTTTATGCCTGATATTATCGGATTTATTAAAGGTTACGATGATGAATATATTTATATTGATGATACACCTGTTAATATTAATCTAATTAGGCATATAGAATTAGTTAAATTTGAAAGATGGTTTGAGTGATGGATTGGGATAAATTTTACTGGAATGAATTCTATGATTTAATTGATCAGTTCGAGAATGAAAATATAAGTCACGATGACTTTATAAGTGAATTAAATGAGTATGAAGAATATGCCGTTGATTCGATTGGAGAGGAAGTATTTAATTACTGGTTAAACATTAAATCTGATTACATTGCTTTAAAGAAATTCAATAGGAATAAGAATCAAATAGCATTATTTTAAACAAAAAAAGAGCCACAACTAAATTAATAGTCAGCGGCTCTTTTTACTCTTTCATTTAAAAACAGGGTTACTATTAAGATACGTAAAAAATTAATAACACGACCCCCATGCGTTTTGATTAATCATTGCCAAATTTTACACCAGTTCTTTCATTACAATTTTCGGCCTATCTAATATTAAAGGTTCAATATTAAAAATTGGTTTTTCTTCAATACCAAGCTCTGCATTCGTTTCTTCAATCTCTTTTATCGCTATATTTTCAGCATCTTGTTGATCAATCGCATGAACAAGCATTCTATTTATTTGTTCATATTCAGGAGAAATTGCTTTAATCAAATAGAGCATCATAACCACCTTCCTTTAATGTATTCTCTGTTGTAATTATAGTGTCCCTTAAATTTAAAATTTCAGGGAAAGTTTCCGTTATTGAAAATTTTTTATTAAATAGCCAAAATTCTTGTTTGTCTGTCAAATAGTTTCTTAGATTATAATAATTTTTATCAAAAAAAGGTTTATCTCCCAACATTATCATATTACTTGGTCCTATGTTTCTATCAACAACAATATTAGATGTCTCTAAAGAAAACTTTTCTATATTTTCATCGATATGTTCTAATAAATTTCTCATTTGTTTATTTTTTAATAGTGTTGATTCAGAAATGTTTAGTATCTCCCTAAACTGTCTTCTTTCTTCTTTTCTTTTATCCCACTCTTCCTTACTTGAGTAACCTTGTACACCAAATAATAGTTTTGAGACGTTGGCTAGACTTACAACATAATTTTGAATTGAATACCATAACGTATATTTCGAATTGACATCTTCTTCAGAACCAGGTTTATATTGCCCCAATTTTGAAAACTGTTCATTCAGTAAGTTCACTGAAATAATAGAAAAATTGGTTTGTAATTTTAATTCATTTAAAAGTTGTTCAAAAAGTTTTCTTTTCATTAAAATCTCCTCCAAATTATATGTATATCTATTATACACAATTTTCAAATGGGACATTATTTTTTATTTAAAAGTTCCCCAAGCATTTTGATTTATTGGTCTAACAGGAATAAATAGATCGTCTCCTGAATATCCTTTGTAGTGAACCCAAATGTAACCGTCACGAGCTGCCCAACCATCATAATTGATAGCTTGATTACGTTGTAGCACTCCACCTTTTTTAGCATTTAATCCATAACCATTAACACGAGCTTGTACTCCTTCATTTACTGTTACTGTAAATTTGGCAGTTTCTTTAGTGAAACCTGAATAAGTTCCACTTGAATTTGGTGTTGTTGGTTTTGGAGTAGTTGGTTTAGTTGAAGATACAACTTTTAAATCTTTGACATTAACCGCTGCAAAGATACCACCATTTTTAGTTAAGACTGCTCTATTACCACTAATTTCTTTTACTTGGTAAGGATTTGATACCCATAAATTAGTACCGTAAATATCTTTAGTACCTGTAAAATTAACAGTATCACCTTTACTTGGAATTGCTGCACTTCCATCAGGTTTAACAGTTGGATTTGTAGGCACTGGATTAGGTTTAGGAGTTACACCACTAATCCCATTTTTAATATCTGATTTAAACTTAGCTTCAGATACTCCCCATGAGTTTAGATAGCCATAAGGGTCTGTATGGTCTGTTCCACCTAAATTCCATGAAATCCAACGGTGAGTTTTAATTCCTCGTCCGCCTTCATCTAGTGCTTTAGGAATTCCACCTTTACCAGCTAAATCACGTAACAATTCAACATAAGAAGCATAATCTTTTTGAAATGTATTATAATCATTGGTTCTTGCTAATTCTACTTGAGCATAACTTTGCCAGTTAGCATTTGCTCCAGCTCCCCATGAAACTTTACCAGGTACTTGGATTTGAATCACTCGACCACCAGAACCAACCCAATGTGTTACGTTGGCGTTTAGGTAATTTGGATAACGCGTCATGTAGTTAACTTCATTTTCTAAAGAGTTAGGTCCTACATTATTTCCGTTACCTGATTCGTGACCTACTACATAGTTAGGTGTTGCGTACCCTGTTAAATTACCAGGAATATTATGGTTATATTCCAATTCATACGCTTGAGCTAGTCCAGGAACTAACATCCCCACCACGATTAAAATACTGTAAAGATACTTGTTAAATTTTCTCATTTTCATTCTCCTTTGATTTTTAATATAAAAAAATAGCCCTTAATTTAATAAAGACTACTCTTCTTTTGAATTATCATTGTTACCATCTGCAAAGCCTTCAGCTAAGATATAAGCAATTAAAATAGCAGTCGCTGAGATAATACTTGTTACCTTTTCAACTGTGACATCTGCCACATTAAAGGCAAATAAAATAGCGACCACAAAACCTGTGACCGCTGCCCAAAATTTCCGACTTGATAATTTTCGTTTCCAATCGATACCTTTCATTTACTCACCTCCTTTCACTTCTATTAGTAGTCCTTCAACGTCTAAAGAATCTGTGCTTTCATCATAAGAAATACTTGCATGCCTTCCCCAAATGAATATATTGTATTCTTTAATTAAATCCTTCAATTTTTCTTCAAATTCTTCTTGCATTTTTATTCACCACTTTTCGTTTGAACTATATCATCAATTCTTTTATGAGCTTGTTTCGCTGAAGCTTCAACTAAAATAAGTCTCTCTCTGCTTTCTTTATTCTCATCACGAATTGAACGCATTTCAGCTTTTATTTCATTGACTCCGTTATTTATATTCTTTAAATCAATTTGAATTCCTGTTGTTTCAGAAGCTTGTTTTTGATCATCACTCTTTTGATTGCGTCTAAAACCTGACAAACCAAAATAAATGCTTGCACAAACCCCAATTGTTGATATAAGAATTGTTAACTCAACTTTCATCACTTCACCGTCCCCAAATTAAATATGCTATTAATAACCAAAAAGGAATGACTAATAATAAGCCATTCCTTAAACCTTTGAAAAATTTCAAAATATTAACTCCTTCAAATTAACGCTTTATATTTAAGTTCCACTGGGTGAACTGTGTATACTTTACCATCACGTTTATTAAAAATTATGCTTCCTCCAGGATGGATAACTGTTGGAGGTAACGTTTCAACTACATACGTTTCTGCAGGTGTTTGACTAATGCTAGCTTTTTCAAATGACAACATATCAATAGAGTTTGATATGTCATAAGTTGCTTTATTGCCTTTACCATTTAGCAATCCTTTAGTTCCTACACCCCAAATAAAGACCATAACTGCCTTAGAACCTGAATAATTTCCTTTTAACTCTTTATCAATGCCGACAGTTCGACCTGTGTTATTGAAAATAGCATGAGAAACATCATCAGTAACCATATTTATTCCGATATCTCTTCTATTGTCTTTAGTTAAGTAACTACATCCTCCAAAGTGAGAATCTTTTACAAAAAGATTAAACGCTGTTGATGAAATAGCAACTCGTTTACTTGAATAGTGTTCGTTCCCAACCATTTGAATCAAATTAGTGTATTCATAACTATTATAGTGACTATTTCTAACATGATAATGATAGCCTTCAAACACATTGTTTTTTATAAATACTGTTGATACATTTTTAATTTCAATTGCTGATATTATTCCATAAGAAGTATCATCAATAAATTTATCTACATAATTCTTAAAGATGTTACCTTCTATTATTAAATCACTAATTAATCCAGCACCTTGTTCAATGTAAAATGAGTGAATATCTTTTTTATTATAAGTATGTATATGTTCGTTGTTTGTAAATCTAGCATTTTTAAGTGTATATTGAATATGGATATTTAAGTTTCTAAACTTATTGTTATCCATTTTTAAACCATCAATTCCAGCTAAGTGAATATGCTGTTCATCTCCAAAATCACAATTTGAAATCACAACGTCATGAACAGTACTTATTCTTAATCCAGCATTTCTAAATTGACCTGCTCCTTTTCCATTACCTTCAAAATTCGAACTAGTAATAATCACATGACCAACGCCAACTCCCCACATACTGACACCCGGACCTGCGTTATCAGTGAAGTTACACCCATCAAAAAATATGTTTTTACAAACTGGTTTATCATGGTCTTGTCTCCAACCAGGTTCTATATCAACTCCAGCGCCTGGTGTAGTTCTAAATGAACCTAAGAAGTCACAATTGATTAACTTCATTCTGTTAACTTCTTCAATAGAAACACCTTGACGGCTGTTATTCTTGAAAGTACAGCGTTCTAAATGGATATCTTCACTCCAATATCGTTCAGGATTATCCTCTTTAAAACAACGATTAACATCTATACCGTCACCCCAAAAGTCAGTAAATAACATATCAAACACTTTTACATTTTTAGAACCTTGACACGCTATTCCGAATCCATATTCGCCAGCTGTTCCAGTGTGATTTTTAACGTCACCTTTCATCTCACCATTTCTAAAAATAACATTTTTATTATTATAAACAGTGAACATGTTATAAGCTTGTTCGCTGTTAGAAACAGCTTCTAAAACAGTATTTGGAGATAAAACAAACTCGATATCATCTCTAACTATTACTCCACCTTTATTCATCAAGTACGGTATTGTGTATGGATACTTTTCCAAGTGAGAATAAATATAATAATGTTTTTGTGTGAATCTAATTTTGGGCATTCCTTTTGAATGAGCATAATCAACTGTTGCTTGAAGTCTTGCTAAATCTTCTTTAGTTCCGTCTCCGGTAAAACCAAACCACTCTGGACGAATGCCTCTTAATTCTATTTCGTCATCCCAAAAATAGCCACGTTCTTTCATTCTATTAAAGTGTTTATCTAGCATTTTAGAATACCTAAAATCTACTATCTCATTTAAAATTACTCCACCTGGGTCTACTGACTCCAAAATTTCTCTAATCGATTCAAACCAGATATCAAAATTTTGTTGTTGCTCAATAACTTGTTGATTAAAATCAATGATAATTTGTTCTAACTCTTTTTTTGCATCTGTATTAATTTGTAAAAATGCATCTAATACTTCTTCTAATCGAATAATATAAGGTCCAAAATCACCACATTTCGATTCAATACTAGGCATGATGTCATAAGAGAAATTTTGTGTTGTATCTACTAAATTATCTTTATCATCCATGATTTTAAAATATGCAAAGTTAATTCTAACTGGTTT